>Ga0247840_10003430_pt1 | contig 26767 bp, 22 predicted proteins | sample LaCruzMarch2015__FD_192404 | JGI IMG/M metagenome (GOLD analysis project Ga0247840, IMG submission 192404) | Freshwater microbial communities from meromictic Lake La Cruz, Castile-La Mancha, Spain - LaCruzMarch2015_17m | ecosystem: Environmental > Aquatic > Freshwater > Lake | place: Spain...
TTTTTGTTTCCTCATTTAGAAATGACGCAGATGTGAGCGTAATGCCAATCGGCGTGTTGATTTCGTGTGCAACACCCGCGACTAAACCGCCTAATGCCGCCATTTTCTCAGCTTGTACCAAACTTTGCTGCGTTTCTTGCAATAGCATTAAAGATTCTTCCGCTTCATTTTTAGCAATCAAAAGCTGTTGTGTGCGTTTTTGAACTTGGTGTTCCAACTGCGTACGATGCGCGTTCAATTCGTCAAAAGCTAATTTCAAACGTTCTGTCATTAAATTAAACGCATTTGCCAACGCGGCAATTTCGCTATCGCCTGAAACAACAGCGGAAACACTGTAATTACCGTTAATAATTTGATGTGTCACCGCGCATAATTTATCAATCGGTTTGACGATATTTCGCCCAACAATAATGGCAATTAACAGCGCGAAAATCACTAAACTGAGCGTTATCCAAAGTACCCACCAACGTAAAATATCCAATGACGCAAAGGCTTCTTCTTGATCTAAATGCACCATGATACAACCGCCACCGACTTCTGGTACAAACCGAAAACTGTGAATAATTTCGATATTTCGTCTATCAATATCGAGCATTTCTGCATTTCCCATCATCAAACAATGCTGCATCGCGTGATCATTTTTCGCTTCACCTAAATGCGCGGCGTGTTGTTCAAGCGTTTCATTGGAATGGTCGGGCGATTCAAATAAATGCGGATAAGTGATAAAAAAACCTTGCGAATCCATAATAAATACGTCGCCTGATTTGCCTAAACTGGGATCGCTCACAAAAATTTGTTGAATCGCCGCAATGGGAAACGTGACAATTAAACGCTCGCCGCGCTCATTTTCTTTAATAATGTAATACAGCCGCTGAACGCTTTTTTCTGGCGCACTAAATCCGACTAATTGCCCTGTCTGAAAGGGCGTAATATCTGGTGAAAAAGTGTCGCCAACGTGAATGATCAAGCCTTTTTCATTAGTCAGCGTCGCACTCAAGGCTTGTTCGTTATTGATAAAAATTTGTAGGGCTTGTTTAAAACAGTCATGGATTTTGACTTTGTTATTTTGTTGGCATTGTGTTGGCAAATGTTGCAAAAAATGCGCGGCACGCTCATTGGTATTTTTAAGCATGATATTTAGTTGCTCATGCCTTGCGTCAGCAATGTGTCCAACCGCACGAATGTTGCTGGCTTTGATGGTGTCGTACAAATAATCGTAGCCGAGATAACCTAAAATTCCCGTCGGCAGAAGTAAAAATAACAGGGTCAAAACAACAAGCCGAGCTTTGAGCGAATGCGGAAAATAAGCAGTGAGTTTTTTCATCAAATTACGCGACTGACAAGATACGAATACGCGCCATGATAACCGTGTCAGTTACATAACAAAATGTGACAAATAGTCGCAGGGAAATTAAGAATTTAATTTTCATCCACATTATTTGTGATGATTTGCGTGGCAAAGCGGGAGACATTTTGCCCGAATTGTACAAAATGGCATTTGGAGAAAACGATGCTTGAATCTGACAATTGAATGTTAAACATGCAGCCCCTCTTTTTGAAAAAGCCCTTAAATCCCAAATAGAACCAAAATAATTTTGAAATGGTCAGGTTTTGTCGCATTGACCGTTTATTATGTTGGCTACTACTAAAAACACAGGAGACAATTATGTTAGGTGCAATTACAGGCGATATTATTGGTTCGGTTTATGAATGGAACAACATCAAAACAACCAAATTTGAATTGTTCAGTCCACGATGTTTTTTTACTGATGACAGCGTGTTGACGATTGCGTTAGCCGATGCAATTTTGAATGATAAAAATTATGCGGATGTGATGCGTGAATACTATCAGCTTTATCTGAATGCAGGTTATGGCGGAATGTTTCGTCAATGGGCGCAAAATCCAAATGCACCCGCTTATAACAGTTGGGGAAATGGGGCGGCAATGCGAATTAGCCCCGTGGGTTATGCGTTTGATTCGCTCGATGAAGTGTTGAAAAAAGCCATCGAATATACCGAAATTACACACAATCACCCTGAAGGAATTAAAGGTGCGTGTGCAACAGCCTCGGCAATTTTTTTAGCGCGAACAGGTCACAGCAAACAAGACATCAAAAATTATATCGTTGCTAATTTTGGTTACGATTTAGACAGAACGTGTGATGACATTCGCCCCACTTACAAATTCAATGAATCTTCACAAGAAACGGTACCCGAAGCGATTGTGGCATTTTTGGATTCAACGGATTTTGAAAATGCGATTCGGCTTGCTGTGTCATTGGGTGGTGATTGCGATACGTTGACGTGTATTGCTGGCGGAATTGCACAGGCTTTTTATGGCATACCTGAAGAAATCGCTGAGAAGTCATTGTTTTTGCTTGATGATAAGTTGAAGGCTGTGACAATCGAATTCTCTAATAAGTTTTGTTCTTAAAGGTGATAAAAATGAACATCAGAACAAGTGTTTTAGATCCCATTCGTATTGACGAACTCCCGATTTTAAATGGGAGGCTTGGGATGAGTTTTTGTGCGGGAAAAAAAGACGTTGGTTATTATAGCCGTCATGTTTGGGAACGTGATTTAGAAACCGATGCACTCGCCATAGCAAATTGGGGCGCAACAACGTGGCTGAATTTAATGAAAGAATCGGACATTAAAGCCGTTTCTCTTGATCCAATGATTTTCAAAAACACCATCGAAAATTTGGCAATTAAATACTTGCACTTTCCGATTGTAGATGCAGGCGTTCCTACTGAAGCAGATGAAAAACGTTGGCAAGAAGAAATCAGCCCTTTTGTGTTGAATGAATTAACAAAAGGAAAAAAGTGTTTGTGCATTGTCGAGGTGGATTAGGTCGTACAGGCATTATTGCGGCAAGAATTCTTATTGACGCGGGCGTATCCAAAGATGCCGACGAGAAATAATGAGAATCATCAGAACGGCTAGAAATGGCGCAATCGAAAATAGAATCCAAGAAAAATGGATTCGAGAATTTGCCAAGTATTGACATCCTCCCCGCCCTAAACGGCGGGGTTTTTCGCTACTTAGGATAAAAAATTGTTTTAGCAGCGATTAAACAGAATGGTAATGGTACGCCATTTAACGCAATCTGACATTCAGCTGACAATTGGTTGTTAAAGTCTTACGGCAAAAATTACCAACAGGCTCCAAATTGATTAGATTTCAGTATTGCGAATTTCAAAAATCTATCTGTTTGGGTAATTGCATGACTTTTGATTCCTCCACCCAATGAATATAGATAACTCTTTGATTGAAAAACTAAAAAACGCTCAACACCTCGTCATTTTAACGGGCGCAGGCATTTCAGCTGAATCAGGCATTCCCACTTTTCGAAAAGATGACAAAACTGGACTTTGGGACAATTACGCCGCAAAAGAACTGTGTACTAGAGAAGATTTTTCTAAAAACCCTGCTCTAGTTTGGGGTTGGTACGAGTGGCGTAGACATACCGTACTACGCGCACTGCCTAACGCTGGACACGAAATCATTGCAAAATTCGTTGACGCTTTACCCAAAGTCACCTTGATGACCCAAAATGTTGATGATTTACATGAGCGTGCTGGCAGCCAAAACATTTTACGTTTTCATGGCAACATTCATAAAGCACGTTGCTTTCACTGTTTGCACAGCTATCAACACCCAGAAATCACTGAATTTTTTGAATACCCCGAAGAGATTGAACCGCCAAAATGCGAAAAATGCAGTGATTGGGTTCGTCCTGGTGTGGTTTTTTTTGGTGAATCACCAACGCAAATCGCATTGCAAAAGGCTGAACAGGCGGTTAACGAATGCGATTTGATGTTTATTATCGGCACATCAGGCGTTGTGAAACCCGTCAATTTGCTGCCTCAATGGGCAATCGAGCGCAATATCACAACGGTACAAATCAATTTGAACGAAACAGCATTAGATACAAAAGTCACGTTTAATTTGAAAGGTAAAGCGGGTGAGATTTTGCCCGAATTGTACAAAATGGCATTTGGAAAAAACGATGCTTGAATCTGACATTCAGCTGACAATGGAATGTTAATTTAATTCAACTCAGAAAACCTAAGGAGAAAAAATGACTTCAGGTCCTTATACAATCGATGAAAAGGGTAACAAATCTGACGCTAGGATTTGGGCATCTGAGATGAATGAAGAGCAAGAAGAAGATTTTGATTATTATGTGTATTTGCGAACTTTACATGCAGCTGTTAAAGCTGAAATAAAAAGGCGTACGGATTTACGCAATGAGCATAAAACAACAGATAAACAACAACCAACGGAGTAAATTTTTATGCAAAACACACCAATAGAAAATCTTTTATCAACACAAAACGAAATTAGAGCAAAACAAGATGAATTTTTATCACTTGTCCCTGTAGATATTACGATTGGCAACAAAGCGTTAAAACAAGCGTTAAAACATGAGTTCAAATTTTGGTCTAATGATTTGTACTGGGCAATACGAAATAGCCTCATTGATAGTGGCGTTTTAGAAACAGGAAGAGGCCGAGGCGGAAGCGTTAAGAAAGTTACGCAATCGAATGACGTAACAAATAATGCCACGCAAGATTATAAAAATGAACTTGAATTGTACAAGCCTATTGCAACAGTGCTTGAAAATGACTGGGCAAAATATCAACGGTTCTACGATTGTTACGTTGAGATTACTGCTAAAGGAGGTGCTAAAAATACAAATGGCAAATGGACACGCCCTGATATTATGGTTGTAGGCTGTAAAACGTTTCCTTATGTTCCTGGAAAACATTTGGATGTTATCACCTTTGAAGTAAAACCCGCTAACGCTATTGATATTTCTGGCGTTTATGAAGCTCTTGCTCATCGACGAGCGGCGACCAAATCTTATCTAATTGTACACATTCCAACAGAGGCGTGTTTATGTAAGTTCAATGCCACTGACATAGAACAGGAAGCAAAAAAATTTGGGATTGGAGTTATTATTGCAGAAAACCCTGAAGACCATGAGACATGGGAAGAGAAGGTTGAAGCACAGCGAATTGAACCAGACCCTTACAAACTGAATGACTTTATTGCACAACAAGCAACTCCAGAATTAAAAGATCAAATCGAAAAATGGGTTAAAGAAAAATAACGCTATATGTCTGGATAGTTGTTGCTTTGTTAAACAACTATCCAGCACCCTAGCTATTTGTGTTGGATAGTACAAAGGATTTATTACAATTATTTGGGAGATTTTAAAATGACAACACTTGTCCTTGTTACCGACGAAAAAGAAATTATTGAATGCCAAGATAATTTGGAGAACGTATTAAAATCTCAGCTCAATCAGGAAGAAGAATTTTCTTTCGGTTTTCAGAGCAGTAATTTTCGTAAAATAGCTAATTACAATGGTGATATTTGGTATGCGACTTCTTTAATTGAAAATGAAGGCAAAGTACCAAGATTTTGGAATGGTTTTGGCTTGTGCGAAAACTTAAACAAAAATAAGTCAAACAACATATCGGTAGAAATTAACATTCCAAAAACCATCTATCGAAATGTTGTCGGTGCATTTGCAAGAAATGAAGATAACAAAATAGCACTTATTCATCGCGGAAGATTAAATCCAGGTGGATCTAAATTTCTTGATTGGTACCGCGAAAATTTTCCAGAATATGTCAAAACAATTTCTGATGGCGAAAAGGGAACTGAAGTCATTATTGTTGGAATGCTTTCTGATAATGACTTTATTCAACAGTTAGAGAATTTTATTCGTCGCGTCATTTCATTCAAAAACTGGTTTAGAGGTCGTGATATGTCCAACAGCCACATTCTGGAGACTGAAATTGATTCAGAAGTAGAAAACGAAGCAGAAATAAATTATAGACACCTGTTTGACACACATGGAAACTATTGACAGAAATACACATAAAATTATGTGCATGTTCTGCAAGACAAGGGTTGCAACTGAGCAGGTTAAGCGTTGGGATACCTGGTCAATGAAAGAATGGTTTGAACCCGCGTGTTCGGTTTGCGCTCCGCATAACCAGCAAACCTGGATTACTTAACTATTTAACAATTTAGGGGAGTAATTCATCCAATAAAATCCCCGTCACTTTTAATGAATCGAAATGTTATTTTTGACCGATTCCATAACTTAACAAAATAAGAGAATCTACTATGTCATTAAATAAAGGAATTGCCATTATTCATGGCAACAAACTGGAATCATTAGTTGAAGTTGTTAAAGAATGGATAAAAACGCATCCGCTTTCACCGTTAGAAAATGAAATGTTTTTAATTTACAACAACGGTGTCGGACAATGGCTCAAACAACATCTTGCTCAAAATGACGTATTAGGCATTGCCGCAGGCTTAGAGGTTAAATTGCCGTCGATGTTTGTTTGGGATATTTATCGCGCTGTTTTAGGTCAACAAATTCCAAAAGACCAACCGTTAGCAAAACATCCCTTAACGTGGCGTTTATATCGTCTTTTACCTGAATTGATAAAAAAGTCTGAATTTGAAAATTTAGCACGTTTTTTAGCCGATGATGAAAAAGACATTAAACGTCATCAACTTGCAGAAAAATTAGCGGAATTATTTGATCAATATCAAATGTATCGAGCGGATTGGTTACGCGATTGGGAAGAAAAAAAAGATATTATTCGTAACGGTAAAGACGAAGAAAAAGATTTACCACAGGAACAAATTTGGCAAGCAAAATTATGGCGTGAAATTTTGCAAGACATGAGTGAAGAAGAAAAGAAAAATGCTAGTCGTTCATCGGTTCACGATTTATTTTTAAAAGAAATTGAAAACTTCACTCTCGAAAATCCTCCTAAAAATTTACCGAAACGGATTATCGTTTTTGGTATTCCGACATTAGCGCAGCAGCATATTGAAGTTTTGGCAAAAATCAGTCCCTTTTGCGAAGTCATTTTATTTGTCACAAATCCTTGCCAGCACTATTGGGCAGACATTATTGAAGATAAAGAATTGCTCAAAGCTGAAAATCGTCGCCAAGCCAAAAAACCAAGCATGGAAAATGTGGCGTTATCGGATGAAGATTTGCATCTTCACGCGAATCCATTACTTGCCGCTTGGGGAAAACAAGGACGTGATTATATTCGTTTATTAGATCAATTTGACGAGCGCGATAAGTATCAAAATTGGAATTGGGCAGAGAATAAAATTGATTGGTTTGAAGATTATGCTGAAGACAAAAATGCCTGTTTATTGCATCAATTACAGCAATCGATTTTAGATTTAGAACCAATTCCGACTGAAAAAACAAAATTAACACAAGCCGATAATTCGATTGCATTTCATATTGCCCACAGTCCACAACGTGAGTGTGAGATTTTGCATGATCAATTATTGGCGTTATTTAATGAAAATAAGGGATTAAAACCGCGTGAAATTTTAGTGATGGTGCCTGACATCAATAAATATGCGCCGCACATTCACGCTGTTTTTGGGCAAATTCAATTTGGCGATAAACGCTTTATTCCTTACAGCGTTACTGACCAACAAGAGCGAGGACATAATTCATTAGTTGTCGCAACAGAGTTTTTATTAAGTTTGCCAAACTCGCGTTTTACCGTGAGTCAAATTCGTTGGTTGCTTGAAATTCCAGCAATTAGAAACCGTTTGGAAATTGAAGAAAGCAGTGTAGCGAAATTATGTCAATGGATTGAAGGCGCACAAATTCGCTGGGGTTTAAATTCTGAGCATCGCAAAGAGTTGGGAATAAAAGAAGGGTTAGAAGCCAATACTTGGAAATTTGGTTTGAATCGAATGCTTTTAGGTTATGCGGTTGGAAGTGGTGAAGCGTTTAACGATATTGAACCTTATGAAGAAATTGGCGGACTTGAAGCGCAAACACTCGGCGGTTTATGTCAGTTAATGGATTTACTGGAAAAATATGGCATTAAATTTAATGCAGATTGTAATTACCAAACATGGGTAATTTCATTAAATGAATTATTAGCTGACTTTTTCAAACCCGATGATGACAAAGAACGTAAAACATTAGAATCGTTGCAATCTGCCTTAAAAAATTGGGAAGAACATTGCAAACACGCGAATTTAAACGAAAGTGATTTGTTATCGCGCAATGTGGTTTGTGATTCATGGCTTTCTGGCATTGATGAAGCGAGTTTTCAAAAAATCTTTTTAAGTGGCAAAGTCAATTTCTGTACGTTGATGCCAATGCGCTCTATTCCTTTTGAAGTAATTTGTGTTTTAGGCATGAATGACGGCGAATTTCCACGTCAAAAGTCACCGCAAAGTTTTGATTTAATGAGTTTAGCGGGGCAATATCGACCTGGTGATCGTTCACGTCGGCAAGATGATCAATATGTGTTTTTAGAAGCATTGCTTTCCGCTCGAAAAAAGTTTTATGTGAGTTGGGTAGGAAAAAATGTTCGTGATAATAGCGAAATTCCACCTTCTGTTTTAATTAGTCAATTGCGTGAAAACATTGAACGTACTTGGGAATTAGAAAATAAAAAGTTGCTTAAAGAAATCACGCTGGAACATCCTTTGCAACCTTTCAGTAAACATTATTTAGAGCATAATGAACATCCACGTTTATTTACTTATTCGCGTGAATGGTTTGTTAAAAACGACAAACAAACTACGTTTTTTAATCCAATTCAAGAAATAGAAACAACATTAGAATTGAATTTAGATTCATTGGGTTTCTTTTTAAAAAATCCTGTCAAAACCTATTGCAATCAAACGCTAAAATTCTATTTCAACAATGATTCCAAAATGAGCGAAGACGATGAGCCATTTAATTTTAATCATTTGGAGCAATACGAATTAAAAGACGATTTATTGTCGGATTTGAAAAAGACGCAACAACCTAAAACATTTTTTGATGATAAAAAAGCTAATTTAATTCGTAAAGGACAATCGCCACTGGGTGGTTTTGCAGAGTTAAGTTTTGCTGAAATTTCAGAACCTGTGCAGCAAGCATGGGAGCGTTATACGTCACATTTAGAATTGTGGACTGATGAATGTGAGCCAGTAACTATTGCGCTATCGTTTGAACTAGAGGGAACAACAGTTCGATTAGCAGGTGATGTGCAACATTTACGCAAAAATGCCAATAACGAATTAGCCATTATTTCAATCGTCGCGCAGAAATTAAAAAATAAACCACATAACCTTTGCCAACATTGGATTAAACATCTCGCGCTTTGTGCAACCGTAGATAATTTTAAGCAGTCGCATATTTTTGGCTCTGATGCGTATTTTGTAATTGAACACATTGAAAAAGAAGACGCATTAAATCATTTAAAAGCTATTGTTTCTGCTTGGCATCGAAATCGAAATGCCGTTTTACCCATAGCCATTAAAACGGCTTTTGAGTATTTATCCACTCAAAATTTGGGTAAAGCAAAAGCAAAATATGAAGGGGGATTTAATCCAGGCGAAATAGATACGGATGCTTATTTAAAACGTCTATTTCCTACTTTTGATGAATTAAATGCCAATGGTGAATTTGAACACTTTGCAAATGAACTTTATTTCCCAATTCAACAAAATGCGAACGAGGCGTAAAAAATGACTTCTTTAAACCCTTTAACACTTCCATTGCAAGGCACGCATTTAATTGAAGCAAGCGCTGGAACCGGAAAAACTTTTACCATTGCCGCGTTATATGTGCGTTTGATTTTAGGACATGAAATTGCAAAACCATTAACGCCAAAAGAGATTTTAGTTGTCACTTTTACTGATGCCGCAACAGAAGAATTGCGTGACAGAATCCGAAGTCGTTTGAGTAAATCGGCGCAGTATTTTCGTGAGCAAATTGGAGATAAAGAGGCGGACGATTTTTTAATTGATTTAAGAAAAAGTTGTGACGCAAAAAATCTAAATCGAAATATGTGCGCTAAATACTTAGAAGTTGCGGCAAATTACATGGACGAAGCGGCAGTTTTTACGATTCATAGTTGGTGTAACAGAATGTTGCAACAACACGCTTTTGATAGTGGCAGTCCGTTTAAACAAGATGTAAATACTGACGATGCCGAGTTGCTCAATAATGTGATTCGTGATTATTGGCGTGTTCATTTTTATGGTTTAGATAAAAACCAATGTGACTTTATTGTTAAACATTTAGCAAAGTCGCCCGATGATTTTTCAGGGCAAATTCAAGGTTTGTTAAAAGAAACCGAAGCGTTGAAGTTAGATAATTTTCAAATGGAATTTGCTGATATTTTTGAAGAATGGATTGAATGGAAAAAAGAAAATGATGATTTCGAAAACATTGCAAAAGAAAGTTGGAAAAATGATTTTGAATCAATTAACAAGTTGTTAAATCAAGCCAGTTTAGACAGTTGGTTAAATGGAAATAAATATAAGAAAAATACCTTTGATAACAAACGCAATGAAATAAACAATTGGGCAATTAAAAATCAATCTTGTGATTTAAAAGAGATTGCAAAATTTGGTTTGGATAAATTAACTAATGGTTTAGTTAATGCACATCAAAATAAAGCATCGCAATTTCATTTCTTAGCATTTCCAGCAATAGATGATTTTGTTAATCATGGCGATCTTGAACACGCTGGCGAAATTGTTAAAAACATCAAACTCCACGCCATTAAATGGATTCGCAATCGTTATGCACAAGAAAAAAAGAAACTTTCGCGTGTGACGTTTGACGATATGTTGAGTAATTTGGATAACTCACTTCAAGGAGAAAATGCGACGCGGCTTGGTGAAGTCATTCGCAATCAATATCCCGTTGCGCTAATTGATGAATTTCAAGATACAGACCCGATTCAATACCGTATTTTCTCAACCGTTTATCAAAATCAGTCTTCAACAAGTTGTTTTTTAATTGGCGATCCGAAACAAGCGATTTATTCGTTTCGTGGTGCGGATATTTACACTTACTTAAAAGCGCATCAAGCGACTAAAAAAGAAAATCATCACACATTAAAAACAAATTTTCGTTCAACGCAGGCTTTGATTGATGCACTCAATCAGCTTTTCAGTCAGGCAGAAAAGAATCCTCAAGGCGCGTTTCTTTTTGGAAATACGGGAAATAATAATCCTTTGCCGTATGTACCCGTTGAAGCAAATGGACTTGATGATAATTTGCATATCAATAATCAAGCCGCCCCCGCTTTAACGTTTTGGACGTGGCAAGAAGATAAAATTTCGATCGAGTTTTACCGTGAAAAAATTGCAAAAGTCACTGCGAGTGAAATTGTTAAATTACTCGCTGATGAAACCGCAGGTTTTCAATCTAAAACAGGCTTTAAAAAACTGGAATTAAAAGATATTGCAATTTTGGTTAGAACTGGAAAGGAAGCGAAAATTATTCGTCGTGAATTAAGTCGTCGAAATTTAAAAAGCGTTTATTTGTCAGAACAAGATTCGATTTATGACACCGATGAAGCTGGTGATGTTTTGATATGGCTAGAAGCAATGGCAAATCCGCGTGATGAAGGAAAAGTCAGAGCGGCTGTCAGTACAGGAACATTAAATTTTTCAACAGAAGAACTTTATTCACTGACCTTAGATGACGGGCAATGGGAAATACATTTAGAGCGTTTTCAAACCTATCAAACTCGTTGGCAAGAAAGCGGTATTTTGCCCGCGCTTCGGTTATTGATTCACGATTATGGTTTGCATTTAAATTCAAAAGATGACGATGAAAGCGAGCGTAAATTAACCAATGTTTTGCATTTGGCGGAATTACTGCAACAACATTCAAGCAAAATTGAAGGCGAAGAGGCGTTAATTCACCATTTTGCCCAATTACTTGAATCTGAAAATCAACGTTCTGCAAAAAACAACATTATTCGCTTAGAAAGTGATTCTAATTTAATTCAGATTATCACTATTCACAAGTCAAAAGGCTTGGAATATCCATTAGTCTTTTTACCTTTTGTGAGTGATGTAAGAGAGATTTCTCATAAAGAAAACTATTTTAAGTATCACGATGAAGAGAAAAATTTGTGTATTGATTTGGATAAAACCGAAGACAACAAAAAGCATCAAATTAAAGAACAATTACAAGAAGATTTACGCATTCTTTATGTTGCGCTAACTCGTGCGAAATATGCTTGTTGGCTGGGTATTGCTTCTACAAATCGGTTAGCGCAATCAGCAATTGGTCATTTAATTGGCGGAAGTATTTCCAATTTAAAAAATGTAAAAGGTGATTGTAATTCTATTGAAATAGTCACGTTGCCCGAACCAACAAACGATTCATTTATTTCACAAACAGAATATGATTCAAAAGGCTCTGTTCGAGCATCAACGGTTAATACGCGAGAAAATTGGTGGGCAGCAAGTTATAGCGCATTAAAACGCGATTATAAAAAACAACGCGGTGAATCAACAGAAGCGGCAACCGTTCAAGAGTATGTCTGGAGCAGCGAAGATAACAATATCGAATTCTCAGTTGAAACATCGAATAACGCAGATCTTTATGGCTTACCAAAAGGTGCAAAACCAGGTGTGTTACTTCACGCATTATTTGAACAATGTGGGAATGATGGTTTTGCTCACGCGCATAAAAATGAAAAATGGCGCAAAGATGCCATCGACAAAATTTTTACAGGTAATTTGTGGGATGAAAAACGCGATGTTATTTGTAACGCTTTGCCAAAATGGCTAGAAATGCCATTAGTTCAAAATGCACGTTTTATTGATTTAGAGAAATCACAATATCAAACAGAATTAGAATTTTTAATTGGGGTCGGTTCTGTCAATGTTGCAACTTTAGATTCGTTGATTAAACAATTCGTCTTTAGTGGTGAAACACGTCCATCGCTGCCAGAAAATCAACTTAATGGTTATTTAAAAGGCTTTATTGATTTAGTTTTTTGTCACGATAACAAATACTACGTTGTCGATTATAAATCTGATTATCTGGGCAATTCTCAAGAAGATTATAGTGAATCAAAAATCAAAAAAACGATGCTCGATAAACGTTTTGATTTGCAATACTCGCTCTATTTACTGGCATTGCATCGCTTATTAAAACTGCGTTTAGGTCATTCTTATGATTACGACAAACATATTGGCGGTGCGATTTATGTCTTTTTGCGTGCCAATGCCAAAATTTCTAATAAACCCTCACGCGAATTTATTGAAAAGTTAGACGCGCTTTTTCTAGGAGAAAATCATGGATGAGTTAAACGAATTAGAACTTCCTTATTTGAGTAAAGCCTTTGCAAAGTTTTTAAATGAGCAAAGCAAAGATGAACCTTGTGTTGTTTTATTAGCCGCCACTTTTTTGAGTTATGAATTAAGTCGTGGCGAAGTTTATCTTGATTTGAAGGCATTTTTTGAAACAGAGGAAAAATTCAATGACATTGATATAAGTTCTTTAAAACCGTATTTCAAAAATTGGGAAACCGCGTTTTCACAATCTAAAAAAATTATGAGTTGTGGTGAGGGAAATTCGCCATTAGTTTGGGATAAAGAAAACCAGCGTTTGTATTTAAGACGTTATTGGACTTATCAACAAACAGTTGATGAAATGATTACAACTCGTCTTGCTTCAATCAGAACAGAATTACCTGCTGAAATAACAACGCAATTACATCAACTTTTTCCACCATCAGAAATAACACCCGATTGGCAAAAAATAGCTTGTGCAGTGGCTTTGCGTTCTAAGTTTTCAATTATCACGGGCGGACCTGGTACTGGTAAAACGACGACCTTAACAAAACTTTTAATTTTGTTAGTTTCGTTAATGCGATTAGAAAAAGACAAAAATTTTAAGCCTAAAATTTTACTTGCTGCACCGACAGGAAAAGCCGCAAATCGCGTGAGTGAATCTATCAATAATGCGTTAACGCATTTGAAAGAAATTTCAGATGAAATCAAAACGTTAATTCCTAAAAAAGCCAGCACGATTCATCGTTTGCTTGGCAGTAGCGCAACTAGTCGATTGAAAAAACATAATCGTCATAATCCATTGAATGCAGATATTGTGATTGTTGATGAAGCATCAATGATTGATTTGGAAATGATGGCGGCTTTACTTGATGCGTTGCCTGAAAATACACAGCTTATTTTGCTTGGTGATAAAGATCAGCTTTCGTCGGTTGAACCTGGTTATGTATTTGGAAATTTGTGTAAAGGTGCTGAAAAAGCCGCTTATAACAAAGTAACGATTGATTGGATTTCAAACTATGCAGACGAAAGCATTACAAGTCATACCAATGAGGTTTTAGCGATAAATCAACAAACGGTCATGCTAAAACACAGTTATCGTTTTGATAAAAATAGCGGAATAGGAAATTTAGCTAAAATTTTTAATACTCAAACGTTGGAAGCGGCAACAGAAATAATGAGTGAAAATCAGATTTTTGATCAATACAAAGATTTGAAAAAAATTACAACGCTTAATGAATTAAAAGCTATTTCACTGAATGAAAAAAATTATGGTGGTTATACAAAACGCATTGGCGAAAAAAATCATTATTCCTCGACTGATTTGTGGGCAGAAGATGTTTTAAACGCCTTCGACAAATTCAGAATTTTATGTGCTATTCACGAAAGCGATTTAGGCACGAATGCGTTAAATAATAAAGTCCAACAGTGGTTATTTCCGAATGAAAAAAGCATTTGGTTTGAAGGGCGACCTGTGATGATTACCAAAAATGATTACAATCTCGGCTTGATGAATGGCAATATTGGCATCGCATTAAAAAAATACGATAAATTGAAAGTTGCCTTTTTTAGCAATGATGAGAGTGCTGAAAAAATTCGGTGGTTTTCAACGTCAAGAATTTCTGATGTTCAAACCGCGTTTGCGTTGACCGTTCATAAATCACAAGGTTCAGAGTTTGAGCATACTTTATTTGTTTTTCCGAGTTCGGATGTCAAAGTTTTAACAAAAGAACTCTATTACACCGCAATTACTCGTGCAAAAAGTGAATTCACTTTGTTGAAATGCGAGTCATCGACAACAACTGCAGAAAATTATTAACGCTTTCTGATAGTGATTTTATCCTAAGTAGCGAAAAACCACGCCGTTTAGCGCGTGGATGTAAGCGGCTCACAACGAATCTCTCATAGTGTGCAAAATCTATCTTGTGTTAAAATCATTCCCAGTTGCTACCAGGGGACGCTGTCGGCTCCTCACTCAGTGACGGCACACTTAACCTTTGACACACAAAATCTGTTTCAACGTATGCACGACTTCAACTAAATCGCTTTGATTTGCCATCACGACATCAATATTTTTATACGCTGACGGAATTTCATCCAACATGCCTTTGTCTTTACGACAAATCACACCTTCGGTTTGGGCGATTAAATCCGCCGTTGTAAATTCTTTTTCAGCGGCGGTGCGGCTCATTTTTCGACCAGCGCCGTGAGCGCAAGAATGAAAACTTTCAGCGTTCCCTTTGCCACGCACGATGTAAGATTTTGCACCCATGCTGCCAGGAATAATTCCTAAATCACCTGCTCTTGCTCGAATTGCACCTTTTCGCGTCACCCAAACATTCGCATCAAAATGGTGTTCATGCGCGACGTAATTGTGATGACAATTCACCGCTTCGGTCGTGATTTCAAACGGTGGTAAATGCCGTTTCAACGCCGCCAACACTAAATCTAACATCGCTTTGCGATTTGCAAAAGCGTAACGTTGCGCCCAATCAACGGCATGCGTGTAATCGTTGAAATGCACGCAACCTTCGGGAAAATACGCTAAATCACGGTCGGGCAATTGAATGAACCACTGTTTCATATCTTTTCGTGCCAACTCGATAAAATAATTGCCGATAGCGTTGCCAATCCCACGACTTCCCGAATGCAGCATAATCCAAAGCCGTTGCTGTTCGTCCAAACACAACTCGATAAAATGATTGCCGCTGCCCAGCGTTCCCATTTGGCAAATCCAACTCGACGATTTTCCAAACGATTTGAGTAATTTCGGATGTTTTTCGGTCATCAACATCAGTTGCGATTCAAACGGCAAGGCACGTTCAACCAGCGCACGGTCTTCTTTATGTTGATCGCGTCCGACAGGAATATCGCGGCTGATTTGGTCAAAAAGCGTTTTTAATAATTTTTCGTCAATATCATTCGCTGTCAAAGACAGACGGCACGCAATCATCCCGCAGCCAATATCCACGCCGACTGCCGCAGGAATAATCGCTTTGTGGCAGGCAATCACACTGCCAATCGTCGCGCCAATTCCCGTATGAACATCAGGCATCGCAGCGACGTGTTTGTGAATAAAGGGCAAATTCGCAATGTTGCTGAGTTGTTGTTTTGCACGGTCTTCGATTTCGTCAGTCCAAATTTTGACAGGCACATTGCCTTCGGTCAGTACCGTTTTAATCGTCATTTCAGTTTCTCAATCTCGTTTTATTTCAGAATGTTGTTCAAGCAAAACCGCCAATTCAGTACGTTGCATTGCATTTGTTGTTACGGCAATAACGGTGTCATAAAGTAATTCGTTACTAATGGTTGGTCGAATACCGTTTTTGACTAAAAACACGAACATACAAGCTGTTGCGGTGCGTTTATTACCATCCAAAAATGGATGATTGTTTGCAATCGAATAACAATACTGTGCGGCGGCTTCGTAAATATCTTGCGTGTAATGCCAAGTCTGCTGCGCTGCACCCAAAGCGGATTCAAGCAAATCGTTATCTCGTACACCATTGATACCGCCAAAACGTTCAATTTGTTGCTGGTGCATTTTTAACGCTAACGGTTTGCTGATAAAAAATAATTCCGCCATTTCACTGTGCCAATTTTTCAAAGGTTTCCGCGTATTGTTCCATCAACTGCTCGTGAATCAACAATGCGTCCGCATCATCTTGAACAGCTTGTTGTTCAAGATTTTTCTTGAGTAATCGAATCACAAAATTTAGCGGTGTCATGTGGTTATTTTTCGCGGCAATGCTCAATGGCATTTCTAATTCGTCAGGAATGGTTAAAGTCATCATTTTGTCTGCACCTCTTATAAAAAAGTTTCATCATAAAGTTTTGGCAAAATATCACCTGCTTTGCCGTGCATTAGCACAACTAAATGTTTAGCGGTTTTGATTTTTCGATTAAGGCGGTTGGAATGGTTGGCGCGTTAAATGTGTTCATGTTGAATTTCCTCGTCGTTATTTTTTAGGGCGAGGGAATCATAATTTATTAACGCGACATAACGGGACGTTTTGTGAAATAAATTTTGCTGTTATTTCTCGTGCTGAAATATCACCATTCGTAATAAATTACATCAAGCATTGCGGCTCTTGTGTTCCATATCATTCGTTCATCATTAGCTGGTCTTTGTTCATTCCACCAGCGCGATTGAATAATTGGTTCAACAACACGTTCCCAATAATTATCAAGATTAAGAGTAGATGGAGCAAAACCAAAATCAGCCGCTAGTCTTTCTTTATTTGCACCATTTGCACAAATAAAATAATCGGGGCGTTTCATTGCCAAAAGCCTTGTTGTACAACCAATTGCGACACCGCCATTTGGGAAAGCTAACATAAATTCTCGTTTGAAATTTATATAATCATTTTCAAAGATTTCTCCCGTAAATGAAATGTAATCCAAAGCTCGACTTATATGTTTAATTGTATCCGCACCATTATTTTTAATTGCATCATTGAAAACTCGCGCCCTATCCATATTGCCAAATGCCGCCCAGCCAAAACGCTCTAAATCTGTACCTAAATTGCCACCATTGGTCAGTCCTGCAATGGCTCTACGTTGCTGTTCGTTTAACTCATCAAAATGCCCATTAGCAAATAGTTTGCGGGCGCGTTCCAGTGTTTTCAATCGTTCTTTAATTGTTTCATCTTCGTCATTCATCGCTTCATGTAAAGCTACAACGTAATCATCCCATGTTTTAAATAAAAGGTCTGAGTGTTCAGCATCAGGGTTAGGCTGATAAATTTTAAGTGGTTTTTCGAGAGCTGTTTTATGTTGTTGGTCGTTATCCCATCTAAGTTTATAAGCGTTTAACCAATCATCTTCAATTCGACAACCTTCATCCCACCAAGAAGAAACTGCATTTAAAATTTCCTGCAATGGTTCATCATCTAAAGTTCCTTCAATTAAAACGGACGCTTCTTCATTACGATAAGTTCCGCCTTTTGTTAAATTGGAACTCCCAACAATTGCATAAACTTTTTCACCTTTTACAAAACAATAAACTTTTGGGTGAAATGTCGCATTACCGTTGCTCTGCATAATATGCACGTTTTCAACTTCTTGTAACACACGCAAAACTTCAGGATTGGTCTGAGAGAAATCAGTCCCAATTATTAACTGACAAATTTTATCTTCGTTCTCTAACAAACTATTCGCAAATTCAATGTCTGTAGCCCATGCAATAGCCCAATAAAATTCTTCCGTGCTGTCCATCAATTTTTTCAGTTTTTTGCCAACTTGTTTGGCATCAAGAAACTTAATTTTCATTTTGTTTTTCCTCGTAAGTTTAGTTGTCGTCTTAGAAATGCTGGTATCTCATCGATATTATCGCTATGGTCATCATCGTTACCGCAATCTTTGTTGTTGTAGTTGTCATCACCGCAATCGTCATCATCATCGTCGTCGCACCAACTTTCATCGTTGTACTTCTTGATATTCGTAACTTTCATTTCATCATCAGCTAGGTCTGGGTTAATCGATGTCCCCGCTTTCATCGTGGTACTTCCTGGCACCTGAAACATCCCAAGAATAGATGTCACTTCTTCGTATTCCAAAACAGGTAACATCGATGCGGTAGAAATACAGACCAGCATATACACACCTTCCACGTCCAAATTCACATTCTCCAGCAATGGACAATTAAGCAATTTCGTTGTGACATCCTTAGCTCGATTCTTGCCGATAGCGGATTCAGTACAAATAAATGCCATGCCGTCAGGCGCAAACAAGGTGTAAATGAGAAAAAAATGTCACAAGAGACAATGTCAGGATGCGTAAGTAAATCAGCAATGCTTTTGACTGATTCTAACAACACCTCATTCGCTGTTTTGCTCTCGTCTATATGACATAAAAATGTGGCGAAAAGATCGTTGTGTTTATTTTCTAATTTTGGTGAAGATGCTGACGCAATTGCAATGGTTAATACTTCCAATTCATGTGCAATTTCAGTGAAATTTCTAATTTTTGAAATCACTTGTGTATCAGTTTCGCTCTCAATGCCAGTAATCAAAAATACTAGCGTTGACAGCCTCGCACCGTCTAAAACATTTCGTATTTTCATTTCATCGTCTACAGAATCAGAGTAAATGAATTCAACACCATCAATATGTCCAACCATGTGGCGAATAGCTTCGTCGCCATTGCGAGTAATGCTGATAATTTTGATGACAACGTTTTCTTGGTTGTTTTCGATTAAATCAAATGCGTTATTCATTTTTTATTCTCTTTTAGTTTTTGTTGAAATGACAGTGTAAAACATTAAAGCGACAAACCTGGACGTGTTTGTAAAAATTTCATAGAAGCGTTGATTGAAATGTCTTTAAAATTAAGCCACGAACTAATCTTTTGCGGCAATAACTGATTGCGGGCATAAAATATACTTAAATTGGCGCAAGATTTGCTGTAAAAAATAACGTGTCACTTTAAAAAGCGTTGCACTGGATTTTAGTGTTGCAAAATCAAGCACAAACGCTGACTGATACAGAAATTGATGCTATAGTTCGCACGTTCCTAGAGACTTTAGCCGTGAAAACGAGCGCAAACACAGAGATTAAATATGGCATTAACAAAAGCAGATTTCGCTGAAAATTTATTCAACGAATTAGGTTTAAACAAACGTGAAGCAAAAGATATTGTGGATATGTTTTTTGAAGAAATTAAAACCTCGTTAGATCACGGTGAAATGATTAAATTGTCGGGTTTTGGTAAATTTGAATTACGCGATAAAACCAGCCGTCCTGGGAGAAATCCTAAAACGGGTAAAGAAATTCCGATTACAGCACGTCGCGTCGTGACGTTTAGATCGGGTCAAAAACTTAAAGCACGAGTAGAAGCGTATGCTGGAGCCGAGTAACAACAACGAATTGCCTACCATTCCCGCCAAATGCTATTTCAGCATTGGTGAAGTTAGCGAATTATGTGGGGTAAAACCACATGTTTTACGTTATTGGGAACAAGAATTTTCAGAAATTAAGCCCGTTAAACGACGTGGAAATCGACGCTATTATCAGCGTCACGATGTGTTAATTATTCGCCAAATTCGATCCTTACTTTATGAGCAAGGTTACACGATTGGTGGTGCGAAAGCGCATTTGGTCGGTTCAGATGCCAAAAATGATTCGACCATCACAAAACAATTGATTCATCAAATGATTGGTGAATTGGAAGAGGTTTTGGAATTATTACGTTAATCAAATTCTACTCAACACACAAGGCGATAACACTGTTTCAAATGGTGTTATCGCGTTTTCGTTTTTAGCCAACTCAAAAAATTATGACTCGCACAGCAACCATTGAGCGCAATACGCTCGAAACGCAAATCACCGTCACGGTAAATTTAGACGGCACAGGCAAAACTGATTTTCAAACAGGCGTGCCATTTTTGAATCACATGCTGGATCAAATCGCCCGTCACGGCATGATTGATATGACTATTCACGCAAAAGGTGATTTGGATATTGACGCGCATCACACGGTTGAAGATATTGGCATTACGATTGGGCTAGCATTTGCCAAAGCGTTGGGCGACAAAAAAGGTATTTCACGTTACGGTCACACTTATGTTCCGCTGGATGAATCGTTGTCACGGGTGGTGATTGATTTTTCAGGTCGTCCAAGTTTATATTACGAAGTGACGTTCAACCGCGCGTTTATCGGTGATTTTGATGTCGATTTATTGCGTGAATTTTTTCAAGGTTTCGTGAATCATGCGAGTGTGACGTTACACATTGATAATATCAAAGGTGGCAATGCACACCATATTTCTGAAACTGTTTTCAAAGCCTTCGGTCGTGCGGTGCGAAATGCGATAACTTTTGACGAAAGAATGCGCGGCATCACACCATCAACAAAAGGAGTTTTGTGATGTCTACGGTTGTAGTAATTGATTACGGCATGGGCAATTTGCATTCAATTTCAAAAGCCTTGCAACACGCCGCGCCTGATGAAAATGTTGTTGTTACGCCAGATGCAGAAACAATTTTAAATGCTGACCGCGTGGTTTTTCCTGGTGTGGGCGCGATGCGTGATTGTATGAAAGCCTTACACGATTTGAATTTAATCGAAGTGATTAAACAAGCCGCTGAAACAAAGCCTTTTTTAGGGATTTGTTTAGGAATGCAAGCGTTGTTAAACGATAGCCAAGAAAATGGTCACACAGATTGTTTGGGCATTTTAGACGGTCACGTTTTGAAATTCGCAGAGCCGTTACTCGATGCAAACGGCGAAATTTTGAAAGTCCCGCACATGGGTTGGAATCAGGTGAAACAAAGTCCACATCCGTTGTGGCAAAACATTCCAGACGAAAGCCGATTTTATTTTGTTCACAGTTATTATGCTGCGCCAAAAAGTGCTGAAATTGTCGGGGGAACAAGTGATTATCCAAATTCGTTTGCTTGTGCGTTGGCGAAAAACAATGTTTTTGCGGTGCAATTTCACCCTGAAAAAAGTCAAACTGTGGGTTTGCAATTATTGGCGAATTTTTTAAATTGGGACGGCGCGTAAATTGTGATGTTTAAAGTCAAATTTTTTGCATTTTTTCTTCTGCTTTCCAGCAATGTTTTTGCAACTACGCAAAGCATCGGCACTTACACGAATGGTTGTTTGAGTGGCGCGGAGGCATTGCCGATTGATGGCACGGGTTATCAAGTCATGCGATTATCGCGTAATCGAATTTATGGACATCCGAATTTAATCAGTTTCATTCAAAATTTAGGGCGTAGTGTTGCAACACAGCAAGAAAGTCATTTATTGATTGGCGATTTGGGGCAATTAACAGGCGGACGCACACCGAGCGGTCATCGTAGTCATCAAAATGGTTTGGATGTTGATATTTGGTTTTCACTTTCAACCGCCAGTGTGTTGACTGACCACGAACGCGAAACATTAAGCGCAACGTCAATGCTTTCAAGTGCTGACAAAATCGCGTTAAAAGAATGGACGTTTGCACACGAACAAGTTTTGAAAACGGCTGCAACGTTGCCAAATGTTGAACGTATTTTTGTCAATCCTGTGATTAAGCGTGAATTGTGCAAACATACTGAACCGACTAATCGAGCATGGTTGCGAAAAATTCGCCCGTGGTGGAAACACGATGACCATTTTCACGTTCGATTGAGTTGCCCAAAAGACAGTCCGAATTGTGAGCATCAAGAATCGTTGCCCGCTGGCGATGGGTGCGATGAGGATTTAGCGTGGTGGTTTTCTGCTGAGGCGTTGAATCCAAAATCGCCCAAAAATATCAAACCTGAAAAAACACCTGAAATTCCTGAATTATGTCGCGCCATTTTGAAAAATTGAAAACGCCAACATTGCCGCAGAAACTTTTGGCGCAGTTGGCGTTATAACGACAAATCGAGGTAAATTTTCCGCTTACTCGACCGAAAATTCGCGCATCATTCCCATATCTTCGTGTTCTAAATTGTGGCAATGATAAACAAACAAGCCTTTGAAATCTTGGAACGGTTTAATAATTTTTACTCGTTCCATTGGCATCACGAGAACAACATCTTTCAAACCGCTATCAATGAAGCCTTCGCGCACCGTATCGTAAGCTGTTGAATCACCACTAAAACTGCGGCTCACGACTTCAAATTGTTGACCGTGTAAATGAATCGGGTGTGCCATCGACAAATCCATCATGCCGCCCATCCCGCCACCCATTTTTCCCATGCCGCCGTGCTTCATTTCGCCACCGCCGCCATGTTCACCTGATTTTGATTCGCTACCCATGTTCATTTTCGCGTCACCATCCATTTTCATGCTGCCCGCACCATGCGCGTGGAAAATTTCAATCAATTGAATGCTGCCGACTTTCACTCGTTCAAACGGCAACGGATTATTAAACGAATAAGGCGCACCATTTAGCAACATCGACATCGGTGCTTCCGAAATGCCAATAGGAATCGGGTTATTGGGATTTGCCGTGTCGCTAATTTCGTAATGTTTGAATTTTGATAATTGCATTGGCAATTTGTGCGTTTCACTGACTTTTTTTGTTACGCGAATGGTACAAATGGGATATTCACTGCCGACTGGAATTGCGCCTTTGTGCATACCCATTCCCATTTTTGGCAACACACCCGCAAACGCCAAACTTTTCAACGTCACAGAAGTACCTTCATTACGACCACTGAAATCCGCCCAAATATCTAAACGTTCGCCTGGTGCAAGCATCACATACGGTTTCACTTCGGGTTGTTCAAGCAAACCGCCATCTACGCCAATTACCGTAACAGGCATTCCGTCTTCCCACGCCAATTTGTAAATCCGCGAAGTTGACGCATTCACCACACGCAACCGATAGGCACGACTTGCTACGTCTAAACTGAAATTTGGATGACCATTCACTAAAATTTTATCGCCAACAAAGCCCGTCATTTTGCTGTGCATCATCGACGAATAAACCAACTGATTGTCGCTGTCGAATTGTTTATCTTGAATCACTAACGGAATTTCAAATTCACCCGACGGTAAATCTAATTTCGCCTCTTCTTCATCGTTAATAATAATTGCGCCCGCCAAACCGAAATAAACTTGTTTGCCTGTTACGCCGTGTTGATGCGGATGATAAATGTTTAAATTGGCACGATTCAAGACTTCAAATTCATAAACCAACACTTCGCCTGGATCAATCGAATACATCGGGTGTCCGTCCATGATTTGCGGGACGTGCAAACCGTGCCAATGCGTCACCGTCGGTTGCGATAAGCCGTTATAAAAATTGATGCGAACTTTTTGCCCTTTGTGCAAGCGAATAATGTCGCCTAAAAAAGAATTCGGCAAACTGGTCAACGTATCTTTTGGACCTTTAATTAACTTTGCAGTGTATTGTAATAAATTGGTTTTCGAACCATCCAAAATGGGAATTGCCGCAGGTTTAGCGAACAAATTAAATTCAATGTCTGGGTGAAAATTTGGTGAGGCTTTATTCGGCGTTATTTTTGGCATCATCATCATTTCATCGGAATGGTTATTTTTCATTCCCCCCATTCCCATCCCTTCCATTGCTTTCGCAATCGAAGGCAATGCAGTTAAACCTGCAACACCCAAACCCGTTTGCATTAAAAAACGACGACGTGATTCACTAAATATAGTCATAACAACTCCTCAAAATTTTAGTTAAAGTGCGACAAAATGCCGCAGGTCGGTTTTGAGTTTAGGCTAGATTTTGTGTGTGTTCAAGTTTAATCCTTTACAAAGTACGACATTGGTTTCGTCCATTATGTTTTGCTTCATAAAGTGCCTTATCTGCTCGATCGAATAATGTTTCTTCAGTATCATCGCTGTTAATTTCAGCTAAACCGCATGAAATCGTAATCGGCACGGCTTTTCCATTTGCATTAAATCCCGTCGCTTCAATCAATTCACGCAATTGTTCTGCTAAAAATAACGCGGCATCTTTACCTGTATTTGGCAACAACATTACAAATTCTTCACCGCCAAAACGGGCAATAAAATCCGTATCACGAGTATGTTCTTGTAATTGTTTAGCCGTCAAAATGAGAACTTTATCGCCAGAATTGTGTCCAAACGAGTCGTTGATATTTTTGAAATGATCGATGTCCCAAATTGCCAATGTCAGTGGCGAATCGTAACGTTTATAGCGGGCAAATTCGTCGCGCAACCTTTGATTGTAAGCATTGCGATTAAATAAACCCGTCAATGTATCTTGCATAGCTTGAGTATGAATAACTTTGAGTTCTTTTTTTAGCGTTTCAGTTTCAGCTTCTAATCGCATCATTTTACTAACCATCTCCGCAATATGATTTTGAAAATTTTGTTGCTGCTCTTTATCTTGCTGATGATGATTTTTAATTTCAGTTGCTATAGTTTTGAAGCATTCGTTAACCATGCCTTTTAATGAATCTAACGAAGTTGTTTTGATGGCTTGAACTTGCAATTCACGAATTTGAGTAAAGACGGATTGATCTAATTTGTTGCGATTTTTTACCGAATTACTCGCCACCGCGTTGGTTTCTGTGACGATGGTATTTAACTCGGATAATTGCGTGGCAACGTGTAATAAAAATTGATCTATATCTTGTTGTTCCGCTTCGCCGTACTCCTTGATTTTTAAAAGTAATTCAATTAAATCATTTAACTGATCTTCAAACGAAAGCGGCGTTTGTTCTGGATTGAGCAGCGCATTTTTAACTACTTCAGTCTGGGATTCAAAAACAGCGGGGATGGCTAGCGAAGTCAGATATTGCAGCAACTGCTCTGTGACAATGCGAACATCTACCAGCACCGTTTGTTCAACGATATTTTCTTCGTTAGCTGTTTTTAATTCGGGTGGTGGTTCAATAGGATCTGTGATTTTTAAAATTGCAACAAACAAATCAGCCACTTTCTCAATAGGTGTTTCATCGCTATTTGCTAACACTTGCAATTCTCGCAATGCCGCTTGTTGTGCAAAATTTGGATGCTGGCGAATTAAAAAATCAAACAATAAACCGACGTTAAGTTTTTCCTTTTTAACAGGAAGATTTTTAACGGATTCGTTGAATGCTTTCAGTTCTGCTTTTAATGCGTTGGTTTCAATTTCATCTTTAACGTGATTACGAATTCGTAAAAAAATCTGGTCGATATTTTTGTCGTGACCTTCACCGAGAATAGAAAGTTGAATAATGAATTGGCGTAACAGCTTTTCTTTTTCTCGATGATTATGCTCAATTTTGTTTTGTTCATCGAAAAGATTGAGGTATTTTTTACGCCATTGTTCGCTTAAATCTTCATTTTGATTTTTGTTGAAAAAGCTCATGATTTCTCCCTAAAAATAAACTCTTGTTTCACATTGTCGTGAAAACTTTTATTACTGCGACTAAAAATTCACTGATTTTTTAGTCATCTGGTTTTAATTTTTCACCAAAAAGAACGACCATTAGCGTTTTTCCGACCAAATTTAATAATATGCCAAACAGCACTAAACCTAAAAACATGGTAATGCCAGCAACGATTCTACCTTTTACCGTTACGGGATAAATATCACCATAACCTGTGCTGGTTAGCGTGACGATACACCACCACATCGCCGTTGGAATGGAGGTAAAAAAGCGTTTATCCTCTGGAATGAGCGTTCCCGAAATAGGATCTTTAGGCATGAATACTTCTGCTTTTTGACCCAATTCAACTTGAGCATCAAGTATTTTTTGCCCCATTTCCATTTTTTCCAATGAATACAATGTTCCTTCAACCGCGTACATCGCGGTACTGGAAATCATCATGACTGAAAAAAAAATGATTAAATAAATTTTTAAGTTGATAACTAACGGATTACTCGTTTGCGCTTCAACGACAGTTTTAAGAAGTCTTAGTATTCGCGCTATACGCAGCAACCTGAGCATTTTTGCACCTTGCAAGGCTGACAGATTTAACATCATCAAGTAAAAAGGCAAAATCGAAATTAAATCAATCAATCCCCATAAACTAAAGGCATATTTAAATTTTTTCTCAGAACAAAATAAATTGGCAATATAGTCAATGGTAAATACAGAAACAGACATCCATTCAAGAATGATAAAAAGTGTTTTATATTCAGACCAAAGCGATGAAACAGTCTCTAAAGCCAGTCCCATACAGGAAGCCATAATGAAAATGTTAACAACGGTTTGCCATGTCGTATAGTATTTATGTGTTGGATCAG
>Ga0247840_10003432_pt1 | contig 26753 bp, 21 predicted proteins | sample LaCruzMarch2015__FD_192404 | JGI IMG/M metagenome (GOLD analysis project Ga0247840, IMG submission 192404) | Freshwater microbial communities from meromictic Lake La Cruz, Castile-La Mancha, Spain - LaCruzMarch2015_17m | ecosystem: Environmental > Aquatic > Freshwater > Lake | place: Spain...
GCTTTTGCCAAAGGAAGGAGACGCCTGAATCTTCTTCCAATCCGGGCTTTTCTCTGTCTTGGCTAATGCGCTGGTTGCCGCCTTGCACCTGGCTGCCATTGCCTTTTTATATGCTGCCGCTGCCGCTGCTTTTGCCTTTTCCGCTTTTGCTGCCGCTGCCGCCGCTTGCTTGGGGGTAGGCGGCTTTGCTGAGGGCTTAGGCTTATCGCTGCTGCTGGACCCTCCTGATCCTGACGCCCCGGAACTTCCTGAACCCGACGCCGTTGTCCCGGAACCTCCTGAACCTGACCCACCGGAATCTGATCCCGATGCCACGGCGGGCGGATCTGCAGCCGGCAGAGTATCAGGCAGCGTCACATAGCAATTGTAATTCGGATCGTACTTCTGAATGCGCCGGCAGGCTTCGTCGGCTTTCTCCCGCAATTCCGCACCCTGACCCTCCTTCATGGCGATTTCTTTGCACTTCGCTGATTCGTCCTCAGACTCATCGCCAGATTCGCAAGCCTTCTGGATATAGGTATCAAGCTCATTTTCGTTTTGTTGAAGATCATCCCTCAACTCTTTCGGGACCGGCTTTGACAAAGGGGGATCGCCAGCATTCGGCCGGGTTCCATCGGCGCAAAAACTCTCATTCCCCGGTCTGTACCCGCCATGATATGAGCATCCGCCGCCTTTGGGCGCCGGGGTGCCGGGCGGGTCTGCATAAGGATCGCTTCCGTCTTTACACATCCCGGTTTCCTTGTTTAAACCGCCATGATAGGTACATTGCCCCTGAATGCGCTTGATCTTTTGCTCTGTCAGCGATCTTTGTGTTTTTGATTCCCCGAATGCCATTGATGTCGTGAGGATCAGGGCAAACGTCAGTATTGCAATTGTCGTTTTTCTCATGCTCGTAATGCCTCCTTTAGGATTCATGGTTATTGGTTGCAGTAGGTCTTCAGGTATTCAGCCCACCGGCAATCCCTGGAGAAGTGAAGGTCGTAATACGCCGTGTTGACACTCGCCGGGGGGAAGTAGATGGCAAGGCCTTTCATGTCTTTGGCAAATTTCCCGTGCTTTCCGTTGTAAATGACTGAGTTTTTTGCACTGACCACGAGGGTTTTCAACAGTTCGCCCGCCTTTAGCCTTACTTCTCCTGTCGCCTTCTTCTGGAGGTTCGCGGCAAAGCGGTAAAGATCAAGATACATGTTGTTATAGAACTTGGGCGTCACCCGCCATGCAGAAGCAACGACGCTCTGGGCGGCTTTCGCCAGGACGGGGTCGAGGAGCAGCATGACCAGTTCATTCAGCTTTAAAGTGATCGGATCGAGCTTCGCCGTGGCGATAACTGATTGAGTAACGTCCTCGGTGGTACTGGCGTAACTCTTTACGTAGAGCTTGGCGGTCTCGACGGCCAGGACGGAAGGCGTGACCTTGGGGTGCTGGGTCAGGTATTTCAGAATGGTATGGTAAGGCCAGCCCTCGAAGGGTTCCTCGATCTCGGAGCCGACGATGAATTGAACGGTATCCTGAAGCTGATACGCCACTTCCACCATGGTCATGAGGCAGGCGTCCATGCCGAGGATGTCGACTTTCTCGCCCGTTACCTGCATGAAGGTTTCCAGGACTGAGGTAAGCTCCACGTTGTTCAGGTAATCGTTGTCGGTATCGTCGTAAGCGATGCCCTTCTTCTTTCTTTCATCCTCCCACCAGCCGGAGCCGTGGTTCCATAAAACAAGGAAGTAATGCTCGGCGGGGTAGTCTTGGACTGCCCATTTGAGAAAATCGGCAAGTACGGCGGGATCTCCAGTGTTGGTTTCACCGAGTTCGGCGATGACGTCCTTCTTATATCCGCCGCCCTTGGTAATTTTGAATCTTCTCGTTGGAGTGGCGCCTGCCCGGTCGAGCTGAGCGATGATATTGACTTCAGGAGTTGACCCGGCCTGAGCCATCTCGGTGATGTCCCTGAGCGCCGCCCCGTCCAGATTGTTGTCGCCGGCCATGAAGACCATGAACGTCCACTTTGCCTTGCCACTGACTTGCTTTGATTCTTTGCTTGGGATTTTCGCTCTTGCAGGCGTCATTTTTGCTCCTTTGTCCCCCCTGGCGGGGACTCTTTTTTGGGAGCAATAATAAAGGCTTATGGTAGGAATAGTCCAGGTACGCCAGTCAACCTCTGTCACTCTCTGGCACAATGTGGCACAGTATTTTTGAGGGGTAATCCAAAACGGTAATCAGAATTCCACCTCTACAAAGACTTTGCAAAGCGATGCGTAATATGTTCTATGAACCCCTGAAACATGCGTTGTTGTTGACTACGACTATAAAGATAAGGAGGGGAAAAAGATGGGAGGAAACAAGGACAATAAGAAAAAGGAATCAAAGAAACCGAAGAAAGCGGAACCAGTCAAGAAAGCTCCAGCAGATAAGAAACCCGGTAAGTGATAGCCTTTTGCGCCGCAGAGGACTGTTATAGCAACCGGATGTTCCATTTCCAGATCCCCCTTTTGCCATGACTGATTACACTATTTCTGCTGCGGACGGGCAATTATGCCTGACTCGTCAGCACGCCAGAACTAAAAAAAGACCCGTATCCATGAATATTGGAACGGGTCTTTTCGATAAAATAGTTTTTTACAGGATTATGTAGTTCTATTTCTTTTTAGCTGGAGCCTTTGCTTTCGGTGCAGCCTTGACAGGTTTCGCTTTAAGATCCTTGAGAGCTTTCCCTGGTGCGAATTTGCCGTTGGTCTTGGCAGCTATTTTAAGTTCTTTGCCAGTCTGAGGATTCCGGCCTATACGAGCGGCGCGGGTTACCGCACTGAACGTACCAAAACCTGTCAGAGTGACCTTGTCGCCAGCCTTGATAGCAGTTGTGGTTGCGTCGATGAAGCTGTTGAGTGCTTTCTCAGCCTGAACCTTTGTCAGTCCTGCGCCATCTGCAATCTTCGCTACGAGTTCCGCTTTTGTCATAATTCCTCCTAAAGTGTGATTCCTTCATATATACCGTTAATTAGCCGATGTCTACAGTAAAATCACCCAATAAAGTTGCATTCCGGGGATTTCCGTCAGCAACAATAATCCAAATGACGGCCGTCGATAATCCTGTATGATTAATGTTTCCCCAAAGGTCTATAAAAAAGGAGACAGACAATGACAATAAGAGACGCCATTCAGATTTTTCAAATTTCACAGAAAAATGTCCATAGGAAGAGAACCACTGAAAGCTACCGTTACCTTCTTGAACATCTCGAAAATCATTTTGCTGAAAGTCACGTGGAGGCGATCACCCCTGAACACATCTACCAATTTCTTGAAGCTTTAACGGAGCATACGGCCAAGTCAACAAGGAGATTGCGATATGCCCAATTGAAAGCATTTTTCAATTTCCTGATAAATGAAAAAAGACATTCCATGAAGAATCCTTGCCAGGATTCGATCATGGTCAAGGCTTTCAAAGGTCCAAGGATGAAACAGAAGGATATTCTCAGCAGAGAAAGCGTTGACGAAATCATTTATCGGAGCAAAAAGAACAGAGACAGGCTGATTTTGGAACTTCAAGCAAGATGCGGCATGAGAATAGGGGAGGTATTGAATCTCAGGGCATCGGATATTACTGACAGGAAGCTGATAATTCGGGAACCTAAATCGGGAAAGGACATGGAAGTTGCCTTTATGACGGAATCGATCGCAAAGAGGCTGTCTGAATATGTCCGGAGCTGTCAGCATAAGCCGGAGAGCAGGGTTTTCCCGATATGCTATTCCTCCGCCTTATCCATGGTGAAGAAACTTGGCGAAAAGATCGGAATCCAAATCCGACCCCATGATTTGCGCCGATATTCAGCCACCTATGCCAGCCGCAATGGCATTCCTCTGGAAGTCGTATCAAAGGTCCTTCTCAGGCATCAGGATCTCAAAACCACACAGATGTACCTGGGGAAAATCACCGATACGGAAGCAATAAGATGGATGGATGTGCTGCACGGTAATTGATGTATCTCAACCGATCTTTGGGGAATCATTTTTATTTTACACGGCGACTGCTTTCAGCATCAGTATTACCATATGTGGAAGTCTTCATATTCATCAAGGTTGACGATTTACCTGATTCGGGAAGGCTGTACATATTCTTTACGGACGGAAATTAAGCCGCCAAGTATTACCGCCTTTCTTTTGGTAATCAGCGGGTATTTCTTCATAATAACAATGATATGGCTGAAAAAGTCTCCACCTACAAAGCCTCAGAAACTTCGGTCATCGATGCCCAATGCTTTCCATTCGAAATGTGGAACCTTTTACTATCTATTTCCGATCCAATTCCTTCCTTACCGCCAGGCCCAGCCTCTCTCGAATGTAAGGCTTTTTGACAAAGGCGCCGGCACCCAGGGACTGAGCCATTTTTACCCGCTCCGTCTCGGCAAAGCCGCTGACGATGATCGCCTTTTGTCCCGGCCTGATCTCCCATATTTGCCGGTATGTCTCGAAACCATCGATTCCCGGATCCATGATCATGTCCAAAATAACAAGATCTACCGGGGTTTTCTTCAGATAGGCAACCGCTTCTTCACCGCTTGAGACAACTTCGACTGCGTAATCGAGCTTCTTCAGAATGCGGCTTGCCAAGTCCCTTTGAAAATCTATATCATCCACTACGAGAATTTTCTCCCCATGGCCCATGTATTCGTCGGGATGAGCAACCCTGTCCTCCCCTACCTCCTCATGGGTCATGGGAAAATATAAAACAAAGGACGTTCCTTTTCCCCTTCTGCTCTGGACATCGATATAACCGTTGTGATCCTTCACCGTACCCCAGACAACAGACAGGCCAAGCCCTGTACCGCTTCTTCCCATCACCTTCTTCGTATAGAAAGGTTCAAAGATCCGCTTCATGTCATCATCCGTAATTCCATCGCCCGTATCTGCGACACTCAGAACAATATAGTTGCCTTCCTCTATCTTGTCGTAACCGGAAACAGGTCTGTCCAGATAGCGGCTTTCCGTCTTGATTACCACGTCTCCCCCGGAGGGCATCGATTCTGCGGCATTCGATACCAGATTCATCAGCGTTTTGAATAGATGAACGGGTGAACCGACGACATTCATGAGTTCCTCATCCAGATCCGTCTCGATCCTCACCGTCGGGTGAAACGCTGACAGCTTCAGATGCTCAGGAGACTTTAAATATTCAACAACGGTCTTATTGAGATTGACAACGGTCTTAGTCTGTACCCCCCGGCGCGCAAGGGTCAGCAGATCTTGGATAATCGCTGCGGCACGCTCACCGCCCATCAAGATATTGCGGGCATCGTCCCGTAATGGATCGGATTCATCGAGGCCGTCATAAAGAAGCTCCGCATACCCGACGAGAATGCCGAGGGCATTATTCAGGTCATGAGCAACGCCTCCCGCCAGCACGCCCAGTGCTTCCATCTTCCCCGCGCGATTCAGACGCTCTTCAAGCTCTGATTTGTTTTTCTCAAGTATTTTACGTTCAGTGATGTTCAATGAAATGGAAAGAACGGCAGGTAATTGGCTTGCTCCATGCTTATATGGGATGAGGCGGTTGCGGAACCAGCGGTCAATACCCCTTAAAGTCACCTTAATTTCCCCATCAAAGGGAGTTTCTGTTACGACAACACGCCGGTAATTTGCAATCAACTGTTCTGCCTGAGAAGGGGGCACAAAATCCCGGATGTTCTTCCCTATCAAGTCATTTGGATTTCCCCCGCTCAAGTTCATTGCTGCAAGCGAGTTTGCAAATAGGATATTGCCATCAGGATCGATTATGGAGAGGGCATCTGTCATATGATCGACGATATTTCGGTATTTCTCCTCGCTTTCCCGCAGCTCCTCCTTTGCCTGCTTGCGGTCGGTGATATCCTGCAAGGTGCCGTGGAGGCCATGGATCCGTCCCTGATCGTTATACGTCACGCCGCCGAAAGCGTTAACCCAGCGGGGCGTTCCATCCGAGCGGATGAGTTTCAGTTCAAGCTGGTACGGTTCGCCTCTCTTCGTTGCCTGTTCGACGGCTTCTCTCAGGATATCCATGCTTTCCGGCGCAAAAATGTTGTGGAGCTCTGCAAATGAGGGCGCCGGCAGCATCGGATCGAGACCTGCGATACGGTAAATCTCCTCCGTCCAGGTGATGGTGTCCGTTTCCATATCCCACTGCCAGACGCCTATATGTGCCAGTCGATGAGCCTCTTTCAGTTGCGCCTGGCTTTCTCTCAGCGCCTCCTCCGACTGCTTAAGGGTGGTGATGTCACTTATTGTGATGCGGTACACGGGATTGCCTTCATCGTCCTTGGCCCTGATCGCCTCAATCCGCACGCAGAATGACGGGGCGTTCATGCGCCGCATCCTTATCTCGCATGCCTGGGGCGATTCGGATTCAAAAAGCCGCTTGCGGAGACGGTAATAGATATCCTGATCCTCGGGGAGAATGAAATGAGTCAATAACTGTTTGACCAGATCGCCTTTTGCTGACCCCAGCAGGGTGGCGGCGGCAAGGTTGACTTCGAGGATCAGGCCACGCTCGTTTATGGTCAAATAGCCCACCGGCGCCAGATCGTACAGATCGAAATACTTTTCCCTCGATATTTCCAGTTCTCTATGTGTCCGGTGCAGTTCCTCGTTTTGCATCTCCAGTTCGGCCTGCTGCGACCGCAAATTCTCTTCCCCCCGCCTACGGTCGGTGACATCGCGGATGATTTCAATGACCCCCGTTATGCTGCCGTTCTGATCACGCAGAGGCGAGGCTTTTGCGTAAACCCATGCTCCCTTGTTATTGTACAGGGCATTGCAGAATGCCTCCGCCTCCAGCATGCTGCCTTCGCGGCGAATCATGGGATACCTGGCGGCAATTTCTTCATTGTCGCTCAATACCAGATCCATCAACTGCGGTCGCGCCTCTCCATAAAACGGAATAGTGTAGACATAATCTCCTTTCCCGATCATTTCCTTGGCCGGAATGCCAGTCATTGCCTCAATAGCCCGATTCCAGATAATGATGCGCTTATCATTGTCGATAGCCAGGGTGGCGTCCGGGAGAAATTCAATGATGTCGGTCAATCTTTGCTGTGAGTCTCGCACCGCCTCCTCTGCCCGTTTGCTGTCCACAATGACCTTTACGCTGTTTAGAAATGCCGTAATCTGGTTTACGTCATTCCGGCTGTAGGCTGTCAGCCGGTTGGCGACGGCCGCTACCGCGGTGATTCTGTCATGGGTGAAGAACGGCACGACCATTAAATTGGTCAGCTCCACATGGCCGGCCGGCAACCCCTTCTTGCCCCCATGGGCGACCCGATAGTCATTCAAGATAAGGGGTTTCCGGCTGCGTACCGCCTCCGCCCAAACCCCGGCTTTGCCGATGGCAAAATGCTGGGGCTTGTCGACCAGGGAGCAGTCCTTCATCGCACCTCCCGACCATGAATGGATGGTCATCACCGATTCGTCGTCGTTGATGAAACCATAGAAACCGTACTCGCTTTGCGTCATCCGGGTTATGGATTCAAGGATATGATCGGAAACCGTCTTAGTGTCGGCATCGGATAAAGAGGCAACATTCCAAAGCGATTCCAGCTTAATGTTTGCTAATATCAATTCATCCTCGGCCCGTTTCCGCTCGGTGATGTCATGACCTTGGGCGATTGTTGAAACTATTTCTTTTCCGTCCGAACTATATATATTTGCCGAATTCCAAAGCACTATTTTTACGGAACCGTCTACATTATTAACGGGTATTTCCACCGTTTCCCATTGTTCCCCGCGCTGCGTCGTTTCCCGGATATAATTCATGATCTCATGTGCGCGGGCATCCGGGAAGAGAATGTTCAGTTTCCTGTTTATAACGTTCCCGGAGGAAAGCCCCGTAAGGCGTTCAAAGGCCCCGTTGAAGCGTGTGATGACAAAATCCCTATCCCAGACAATTATGGGTGCATTGGCATAGTTGATAAGATTACTCAGGTACTGCGTTGTATCCTTCAGCACCTCCTCCGCTTGCTTGCGGTCGGAGATGTCTATAAGCGTTCCACGAGCACCCACAAAACTTCCGTTTTCCATGATGGGAGTGGTTTTGGTCCGCACCCATCTGATATCGCCGGATTTGCTGATTAATCTATAATCAAATGGATATTCTATACCTTCGCTGAGCTCAAAAAACCGCCCGATCAGAAGACTCCGATCATCTTCGTACACAAAGTCGATAAAGTTCTTCCCGACAATATCAGCCTGGTCGTACTCCATTATATCCCTGACAACCGGACTGATATAAACGACCACACCCTTACTATCTATTTCATAGATGACATCGCTGACGTTTTCCACCAGATTCCGGTACTTCTCCTCACTCTCCCGCAACTTCTGCTCCGCCTGTTTGCGGGCGGTGATGTCCCTAATGGCTAAGACTCTCGCATCGATATTATTGTGTTTGAACGGTCTTCCCAACACTTCGATAGGAAAAATGGTTTTGTCTTTTCTTAACCCCATTGCCTCAAGGTATATTTGAGGCGTATAGATACCTTCCGCAAGTTTCTGCAGCGCCGCCTCTATCGATTCAGGCGCAAGAAACTCAAGAGCGCTTTTGCCTATGACATCTTCAGCATGCCATCCAAACATTTTTAAAATAGCTTCATTGACATCCAGGATGATACCTTCCCTATGAATCATGATACCTTCCCAGGTTGAATCTGCCAGTTGGTGGAAACGAATCTCGCTATCTTGCAGTTTTTTGTCCGCTTGCTTACGCTCGGTGATGTCAGTCGCAATTTCCATGCGAACAATACGACCGTCAGGCCAATATACAGCCCTGTCGCGACAATCGTACCACCGTTTGTTGACGGTGTTCTGAAATTCCCATACAACGCCATCTGTCGGTTTTCCGTCGGGTCCAATGAGTTTGCTGTTTGTGCAAAATTCACAGGGACCAGTCTGGCCGGACTGGATCTCCTGCCAACAGATTTTACCCTTTACGTCACCCCATATATTTTGCCCATATGCGTTAATGAAAACGATCTCATAGGTTTTCATGTCAACCACATAAACGAGGGCATCAAGTTCGTTTAAAAGTTGAGCGAATCTCTCATTCTGGATCAGAAGCTCCTCCCTCTGGATCTGTTCGGTTATTTCGCTGATCACAATGCGGCACACGGGCACTCCGCCGGCGTCCTGGGGCGCTGTGGACTCCAGACGCGCCAGGAACGATAGTCCGTTTTGGCGCACCATTCTTAGCTTGCATACTTGCGGCGAGGCTGTTTCAAAGAGCAGTTTGCGGTGCAGGTAGTAAATGTCCTGGTCCTCTTTGAGGATGAACCGGCTGATCGGCTGCTTGACCAACGCCCCCCGGGCCGCATGCAGCAGGGTGGTGGCGGTGAGGTTGGCCTCCATAATCAACCCCTTTTCACTGACGGTGACATAGCCCACCGGCGCCAGATCATACAGGTCGAAATAGCGAGCCCGCATGGATTCCAGTTCCGCCTGCGCCCGACGCAACTCTTCGTTCTGCATCTCCAGTTCGATCTGATGGACCTGCAATTCGTGGAGCGCCTGCCGCACTTTTTCCATCGACAGGGGCTCTTGTAATTCTGAAAGTGGAGATGTTCTTACTCGCGCGATTTCTTCCGCCTTCTTGCGTAAATCTAATTCCCGGCGGGAAAGGGCCTTTTTCTCAATCATGGTCTTACTCCCAGGGACTATAGGATCAATATGACTGTAATCTCTTCATACAGCTCAATATTAGTCTTGAATTGTTCGTACATCTGATGCTCCTCTGTCATGATGAACGGCATAGGATGGAAACAATAATGGACAGAATTTGTTGATTGAATTAAACATTCTGAAACCTACTGGATATTCTTATAGCTGTCAAAAGGAAACTTCATCAGCGGGCTATCAGATGCTGAATGCGGATTGAAATGTTGGATATTCGTCAATATTTTGGCAGGCTTGACTTCAGGAAGATAAAGATACCCTTGGCCATCCCCCAATAATGCCACCTTTCACTCCGAATTCATTAATATACCATGACAACCAAAATTGCAACTTTGTATTTGGCAGAGAGAATCTCGACACCGACGAAAAACCAATCGCCAAGGCAGCTAAGTGAAAATAATCCTCTTCACAGCAGCCTGCTATATATCGCGGTCAACATCCGCATTCAAAGAACGGGCTACGGATTGGTTTCATTAAAATATCATAATGGTTTGCGTTCGAAATGTTTGATATGGTAATAAGTTTCACAGGCGCACGTCAGCGTGTCTGAAGTTGTCAATTTAATAGAATCGTACCCAATATTTCCAAGAAAAAGCCGTAAATCCTTAAAAAAAAGTCTTCACGGCTTTTGGGCCATTTCAAGTTGTCTCATGCCCGTCAAAGTCATCTCTGTGACACTGCATTCTGTAAAAAATTGATACCCCCCAGCAACCTATACCACGGCAATTGCTTCTATAGTCATGGCGCGGACACGATCCAGATCATTATGATTCGGTCTCGTATGCATGTCGGGGAAGTACCAATCCTTCATGCCCCGATGGCTAACCTTCCCCGGAACGGCTATCTTCCCGACTGATTTGAATCCGAGATGTTCGTAAGCAAGTTCAAGAAGAATCAGCGCAGCGTCCGCCTCGTGCTCACCGAAGTGAGCACCCCCGTATGTTGCAAAGGCGAGGCCGCGCTTCGGGCCCGTTTTCATACTGCCATACTCAACGCGATGCGAGACAGTCCGGATACCCCAAAGAAGGGGATCGAAAGGGACGTGCCAAAGAACAGGAGAGCCGACGCAGATGAAATCGTAGGAGAGGAAATCTATCTCATGATGTTTGGGATCGAAGTCCCTACCAACCTTTACAATATCGTTCTCCCAGTCTGCCTCCTCAAATACCTCCTCGATCACTTTTGCGACCAATTCGGTGTTTCCAGTGAATGAAGCATAATAAATCAGATTGCGACCATTCATTAATGTGTTCCTTTCTCAAGGTTTCGACGGCCATGGCATATCGATTCTTCCATGGACTGAGTCGGACGCCCAGATCAGTGTTCCTTGCATTACCCTTTCAGTTGTTTAATAGCCGTTGCCCAATCTTCGAGGTGATAAATCTTAACTATCTGGCTGTTTTCAATAGTGTGAATGTCGATGGTGTCAATCTTGAAGGACTTGCTGCCATCAAGTTCCAGACCCATGAAATTACCCTTAGGTGAGCCTGTGGCTACGGAGCGAATGACGCACTTGTTGCCATCTACTATTTTTTCATGGGGCTCCCATTTCAAGTCCGGCATAAGTTGCCAGAAATAAATCACCTGTTTGATCAATGTTTCTTTATTTTTGACCTCCTGACCATTGTGAGATTCAAAGCCGTCGGCCAGCACTTTTTCCAATACATCTGTTGAAGTGATTTCAGTGTTTACAGTCAGTGCCTGTTTGTAAAATGGAGTCAGAATGTCGTGAAATGCTGAGTTCATGTTGTTTCTCCTCTTGCTTGAAATAATTTCCTTCAGCGTCTCTGAAGGATGAAATACAAAATACTTGATCCAGCGTAGATGTTATAGGTCAGATTGAGCCGATTTATGGTCAAATCAGGAATACGTATGAATTTAAAAAGATGGGTGAAACTTGTTGCGGAAAGCAGCCGGGCTGATATGGGAGTGTTTTTTGAAGAATTTTACCATATTGGTAGGTTCACTGAAACCAAGTTCGTAAGCAATTTCTTTGATCGGCATTGTTCCTTGCGCCAGTAATCGTTGGGCCTCAAGAATAACCTGCTCTTCGATGAATTCTTTGGCGGTTTTGTTAAGCACGTGGCGAGTCAATTCATTAAGTTTTTTTTGCGAAACCGCCAGTTGATCTGCGTAATAGTGAACACTGCGGGATTTTCCCAAGTCGCGCTCGAGCAATCTGCGAAATGCGACGAATTTCAGATAATGCGGCGCAACCTTTTGACTTAATGCACTTGTCTGTTGAATTCTTTCAATATGCAATAACATCATGCGCAACAAGTGACGCAGTATCTCGCTAGAAAATTCATCAACGGGTTTATGGTATTCATGTTTAATTCTTAGGAATAGCCTGCTCAACAGCTGATGCTGATCCGTAGACAAACGAATGGAGGGAGCAAATAGTGCGTGTTCAAAAACGTTAAGGCTATGAAATATGTTTAATTCGGTTGCGTTTTCGTACAAAAACTCAGAAGTAAATATGATTATGAAACCCTTATTTATGTTATTGACCTGAAACTGCTGAACCTGTCCTTTGGAAACGAGCAGTAGCGTCTTGTCATCGTAATCACAATTGGAGAAGTCAACCGAATGATTGCCTGAGCCATGCGTAAACAGGAAGATGTGATAGAAATGAACACGCTGAGGCGCTCCCAGCAAGCGATCCAAACCACGCTTGAAGAGTGATTCAAGAGTTAATATTTCTATTCCCAGTTTTGGGGAACGTGGGTTGAGAAAGTGAACATCAGGTATTTTGTTAGTAGCTGGCATAGAAAAACCGCCGATCAAAGACAGTGATTCTGTTATTAAAATAAGAGGCCGTATTTATTTTCCATCTAATACTTGTCAAAATGCAAATCAACCATCACTAATTGTCATGAAAGCAATCATAATCAGTTGTAATCTTGCATAAGTTTCTGTCAAGACACAAAACACTTTCAATAGCTTACCCAGTCATAAGTTTGCGAAGTTCCGTTGCATCAAAAACCAGCTTAATGGATTTAATCTTACCATCTTTAACCGTAAAGAACTCAGCTGTTCTAATAACACCTGCGGGGCTCATCGTGTCGCAATCATATAGCAAAGCAGCTTCACTTTCAGAAAAAAAGCTTTGAATCAAGTTGATTCCCCGAAGCATCTTTTTGAACATCATGAGTGCAACGATAAAGTCATCAGCCCTGTGGAAAGTATCAATACTTCCTTGGAAATATAAATCATCTGCCAGGCAAAGACGTGCTGCTTCCACATCGCCGCCAGTCCAAGCATTATGATAATTTGTCACAATCTGCTTTGTGTCCATGATTCCTCCTCCTTCAATTTAGTTTCTGGGTGACAGCATATCAGCTTTTTACATTGGTAATCTTGCATGTTTCTTAAATTTTATCAACTGAAGAGCACAGGAAGGAGTGGATCTGCTCCAAAAGGGAGGAATCGACTTTCAGATTTATGCGCGCTTTCGAAGGGGATTCATTGGCTGGCCAAATTTATCTATCTGAGGATTTGTATTTGGCAGAGAGAATCTCGACACCGATGAAAAATCAATCCATCAGGAGGCTAAGTGAAAATAATCATCACCGCAACATCCTGCTATTTATAGCAGTCAACGTGCATCCCAGAGAACAGCTTGAATTTCAATTTCTATTGACATATCTATAAACATAGTCATATCATTCATAAAAATCAACATAATAAACAAATTAGCGGAGGCAACCCATCATGACAAAATCAGACCTCATGGCAGCTCTTGCCACCAAAGAAAATCTGACCGAAAAACAGGCAAAAGACATCGTCAATCAAATCTTCAACGGTTTTACAGATACGCTGAAAAAGGGCGAAAGAATCGAAATCAGAGGGTTCGGGAATTTTACTGTGAGGGAATACAAGGCATACAAAGGAAGGAATCCCAGGACCGGCAAGAACGTTGGTGTGAAGCCCAAGAAGCTGCCGTTTTTCAAGGTCGGTAAAGAGTTGAAGGTATTGGTTGATCACAAATAATTATCCTTAAGGAATCGGCGAGAACTGAATGCATAGCCAAGGATCAACACCAAATTAAGGCGGTAATATGGCCAAGAATGAAATCGGAAGAAATGATCCTTGTCCCTGCGGCAGTGGAAACAAATACAAGAAGTGGGGTCGGTCGTCAATAGTGGACACCAAATATTTCATGCTGCCAGTCGTTTTTCATGTAGAGTCGAGATGTGGCGCGGTGCCTTAGGTTTCGGCTTGTCTGTTTCCGTCCCTTTCGTCTGACGGTGCCCGTTTAGCCTTGCCATAGTCCGTTTCCACACCCCGCTCATCGAACCGGACAGGCGGTTTTCCCGCATCCGGCTCTCGGACAAGAAATCATGCTTTCGCCCACGGAAGGTTATGTGTTCTTATAGGCAATTTGACCAGACCTAATACATCATGTAGGTATGGATCGGAGTAGCGCAGTGTCCCATTGCCCTGAACTTTATGTTTCCTGCATAACCACCGGCGGAGCCGTTTTGTGACGTGGCTGTTGATGGCCCGGTAAGCGGGACTGACAGGGCCAAGACAAAAATAGTTTGCCCAGCCTGTCAGCATCCGATTCAACCGACTCACGACATATTCGGCATCCAGTAAGGTACGGCGACAATCCGTCTCTGCGGTAATGCTTTCCACCATTCGCTTGATGCTTTTCTTCGATGGCCGGGTGCCTATATAGCTGCGACCGTTCACCGGGCTATAGCATCGCCCAAAGGTGTATCCGAGAAAATCGAATCGCTCCTGCGGTATCTGACACAGATGCGTCTTGTCTTCGTTTATCGTCAACTTCAGATTCTCCATCAAGTGATGCATGGCTTCCAGGGCCTCATGGGCCAGGTCCTTGCAGCAAATGACAAGATCATCGGCGTAGTTAACGATATGCGCCGACCAGCGCCGCTCACAACCCCACAGTTTCCACCCCAGAATGAACCGCCGCATATACAAATTGGACAGCAGCGGTGAAATGGGTGCTCCCTGGGGGATGCCGCGACCGGCATCTCGGTTGAGCGTGGTTCGCTTCCGATGGCCGCGTCCATCGTCTTCTTCGACCGGAACCTCCAGCCACTGCTTGATGAGGTGCAGCATGTGCCTGTCTGAAGTTCTTCGGGCAACGCTCTTCATCAGTTCCTTGTGCGGAATGCTGCCAAAATAGTCTGACAGGTCAGCATCAATGACCTCTTGGTGGCCGGTCGTCAGCAGTCGATGGACTGCTTTTACCGCATCCTGCGCCCCCCGTTCTGCCCGGTAGGCATATTGCTCCGGTTGCAGATCTACCGCAAAAATGGGCTCCAAAACAATCAGGGCCGCTGTCTGAACCACACGGTCGGTGATTGTCGGTATCCCCAGGGGACGCTGTTTACCGTTCGCCTTCGGAATCCAGACCCTCTTGACCGCTTCCGGTCGGTAGTCTTTCTTCCTCAGTTGTTCCGCCAGTTCCTCAAGCCACTGTTCTTCTCCTAACGCTTCAATATCAGTGAATCGCACGCCATCCACTCCGGCTGCACCCTTGTTGGCTTTGCAGATTCGGTAAGCATGGCCGAGCACATCCTGCCGATAAATCTTGTCATATAGGAGATAGAACCGGAACTCGGGTTCTCCCTTCGCTTTGGCATGTAACGCCGTCTGTAATTTCTGAACGCTTTTTGGAGTTTGCAGGTTTCCCAATCCCCTGTCCTTTCTTACTTGCTGCGTTTACCTTGAACTGAGGCCCCTTCCCTCCATCGGCATTACCCGATTTCGACGGTACTACGGGCCTCTCCGCCACCCCATCACGCCCGGCCTGTCCCTCGCGGGCGTCCAGTTGATCTTGCGCAGATCACGTCATGGGGCTTCCCGTGTTGCGTCTGTTTTCCCCTTTCATGCATGCCATCGCCAATACCCCGGTGGAACCACAGGCTGTGTTTCACTCTCTTCGCCTGTAGCGGCGGCCTTCCCCGTGGTTCTGCCGGGTCGGCTTCCACATTGAACTTTTCGAGGCCTGCTCAGCGTTCACTCACGTTACGGCCTGCACGTTCGCCAAGTCCCTGAGGACCCTCTACACCGGAGGCTTCAGCCGCTTCGTTACCTCCACGACTGCTCCGATTGCTACCGGCTGGAGTGAAAGTTGCCGGGCGGGATTCGCACCCGCTGAAAAACAGCGCCTTTGCACGGCGCACAGAACCCTCGTTCAAAAGAGGCGGGAGACAGAAACCCAAGTCTGGCCTGTCGCCTCTGCCGGTTATAGAAGATTTCAATGTACTCTGTAATATCCGATATGGCCGCTTGTCTGGTTTCATAACGACAGTGATGGACCTGTTCGCTCTTCAGGACACCCCAGAAGCTTTCCATAGGGGCGTTGTCGTAGCAATTTCCTTTCCTACTCATGGATGCCCTCATCCCGAACCGGTCAAGCAAAAAGGCATATTCTCGGGCGCAATACTGACTGCCCCGGTCCGAGTGTTGAATCAAACCCGTAGCGGGTCGCTTGGCAGCTATGGCATTCAAAAGTGACTGGCTGACCAGGTTCTTCGTCATGCGCTCCGACATTGCATAACCTACGACTTCTCCTGTAAAAAGATCCTTATGGCCAGCAAGGTACAGCCAGCCTTCCCTGGTGGGGATGTAAGTGATATCACTCAGCCAGATCTGGTTCGGCGCGGATGCCTCAAACCTCTGATCCAGCAGATTCTCTGCCACAGGCAGGGAGTGCCGAGAATCTGTCGTGACCTTGAACTTCCGCTTTTGCCGGCAACGCAGGCCAAGTTTCCGGCGAATCCGCTTGATCCGATGAACCCCCACGACAACTCCGTTATCGGCCAAATCTCGCTGTAAGCGCTCCGGGCCATACGTCTGACGCGTCCGTTTATGAGCTGCGCGGATCTCTAATTCCAGTCTCATCTCCTCTCGCTGTCGAATGGTAGGCGGACGTTTGAACCAGGCATAGTATCCACTTGTAGTTACTTCCAAAACTCGGCATATCAGCGCAACGCAATAGGCAAGTCGCAACTCCCTGATCACCGCGTACCTTGCAGCGACTCCTTGGCAAAGTACGCGGCCGCTTTTTTTAAAATATCCCGCTCCATCTTTGCCAGGGACAGCTCTCGTTTGACTCTTGCCAATTCTCTTTCAATCTCCGTAAGGGGGCGTTGAACCTTACCAATCTGACCAAGATCTCCCGTTTTAGAAACTCTTATCCAGTTCATCAATGTTGACTTCGGCAAAGATAGACGCTTTGAAATCTCCAGCACTGACAAACCTTCATCCTGAGCCATCTTCACCGCTGCTTCACGAAACTCTTTCGTGTATCGCCCGTTTGGTATCCTTTCCATTCTCACACCTCCGTTTAAGTTTTTATCTAAACATTGGTGTCCATATTTTTCAACCTACCACACAAATACAAGAAGTGCTGTTTGGAAAAAGACAGTATTGATGTGAACCAGGAGTTTAAAGCCAAGTATCGCTTTGAAACAGGTTCATATGGTGATGTGGGGCAGTATATGCCATCAATCGCATGCTTTAAATCAATGCCAAATGGAGAATGGTCATATCATTTTGTTCTTGTAAAACCAAACCATGTCGTTCCAGAAGAATCTCAGGCTGTAGCACAAGCAGATGACGACCTTTCTTCAGCTTTCGAATTGAAAAGCAGAGGTGGTAAAGATGTGGAACTGGCTATGTATTTAAAGGGCAAAGGATATATAAGTGTTGATAATTTCAACATTGTCCGGAGTAAAGAATTCCAGGCCTGACGGCAAGATCTGCAAAAAGATCATAACGATGATCAGGGCCTGAATCTTGCCGCTTCAAAATACGATCATCAATTCTGAAATTCCTTGGTGGTCTCGTAGATCATTTTTCTGCCTTACAATCGGTAATCAGCGATATATTTTCAATAAAAAAGCGTAGTTGGCTAAACTAGACAACACCTACAAATCAAGGATTTTCGCTTTGCAATTGACGTGATGATTACCGATTCTAACAAAGACCACTCTTGACTATCCTGACGGAGTCACCGATAAATGGGAATATGTTCATATTGGGCCATAAGCCAAGTCTGGCAAATAGCAAAGATCAGGATATATACTTTTCGTGGCGAACAGACCTCCGCCCTGTACCCGGTAAAAGAAAATAACCAAAGGATCAAATGACCAAATAATCATTTGCCAGAACGTACCGGGAGCGCCCGGGCGTAGCCGACGCGCAACTGGGGAGTCCAATACCGCTCGCCGTAGTCGAAACCGAAGAAGGCGGCGTCGGAACCGCGTATTTCGGAAGCCCAATACCCATACCCAGTAATGCTTATTAATTCTGTTGCCATATGAATACTCCACCGAGAATCACTTCCTAATTGTGTTTTACCTGCATCATATAACCCTGCCAGTTCATCCTTCGTCGGCATCCGCCAGTCAGTATATCCACCCCCACGATAATTCTCGCAATAGGACTTGGCGTTTGCCCAATTGATATCGCTACCATTGTCTTTTGCTGCCCACATCAGATTCGTCTTTGTGTCCGAGACAGTTCCATTGTTGTGGGCAATAAACCGCCCGTCCCTGCCGGTCTCGCTCCCTGTCGAGACGGATGGTCGTTTCCCCATCGCAAGCTGCTGCCTCTGCGCTTCAACCTGGCGACGTTCCGCCGCCAACTGCTCTCGTTCGGCGTCAATCGCCTGCTGCCTTTCCAACTCCTGCTTTTCCTGTGCAAGGTCCTGCCTTTCACGCTTCAGAGCAGCCTTCTGTTGCACCAACTCGGCAGACTCCGGTCTGGGAGCGGCTTTCGCCGGATGAGAAGGGGCATCAGAAGTGGAAACGGAAGAATCTTTTGAAGCCACGAAGACAAAACCGCCACCCTGGTCGCCCGTGTCGCGAACCGGACTGTAAAGCGGCGGCTGCTCCGAATTGTTGGCAATGATCGGTGCGATATGACTGTATATCTCCTGTGTCGTCATGTAACGGTTCTCATTCTTCGTCAGTGCCTAGATCAACTGGTAGGCAAAAATGCTGTGTCCTTCCGAGCCGCTGTCCGATACCGGCGTCTTGTTCCCCGAGGTCATTCCCCAGCGGCTCTTCTCGTTGTAGAGGTTCAGATAATACCGGTCATCAATGACGGCCGGCAAAGACCGGCCTTCACCGAACAGAGTCCCGGAATAGCAAGAGTCCGACACCAGCAGGACATGTCTGGCCTTCATGCCCTTCATAGCCTTTTGTACCATCGTGTTGTCCAGATACGTCGAAGAATCTCCCCCTTTTGCATCTGCCGGAACCCACCACCCATCATTTAAAACGCGGTCTATATCTCCATGGCCGGCATAATAGATCAACAAGCTCTCATCGGCGGACGAATTGGCCGCCAGATTCCTCAACTTGTCAATGATTTCTTTCCTGGTCGCCCGACGGTCCAAGAGAAGATCGACCTTGAATCCGTATTTACGACGCAAGAGGCGCGCCACTTCGCGCGCATCGTTAACGGCAGTTTTGAGGGCCGGGATCTTCTTGTCCTGGTAATCGTTTATGCCGATCACCAACGCCCTGAATGCACCCAGCTTCCCGCTTTTGTGGCTCAGATCATCTCTGCTCTTTATCTCCAAAGTTCGTTGAGCCTGAATCTGATACGGAAACAAAAGGAAACCAGCGAAGGCGAGACAGGTTATCGAGAACTTCAACCATGAAGTCTTCGGTAAACATCTCATTCTTGATCCCCCCTTCTTCATCTTTTGCGTAACATGCTTTTTATGTTATCATGATCGCCGCTGAAAGCAGTATCATTATATTATGATTGTAATCAGGAATTCTTATAGATGCTGATGTTTTACTGACTGCAGGAATGAGCATATGCCTCTATCATATAGTAGCAAACTGGTATAATCAGCCGAGCGTACTATTTTTAGTCCGCCCCTTTTTTACCATAATAGATTGACCTATTTCTGCTGCGGGATGGCGGTTGCCTGGAAGGATGCTACCCGTATCCCTTGCTTTGTCTTTACAATAACAGGTCCAAACATGTTGACCCCTATTGTTTTCCCGCGGGAAAAAACCTTAGGATTAAATTTTCCCGTCACCACAGCAAAGTTGTCAAAGATTCGAGCTTTTGCTTCTTTGATCTTGATGGGGTCATATTTCCTTGATCTATTTTTGCGTGCTTCAATAAACTGTGACTTGGATTCAACAAGCGCGGCGGCGATGTCCGTGGTCAGCTTTCATTATTCTCTTTCAGAACTGCGCTACTCACCCTGTTTTCTGAGCCAAGAGGTTTCTTCACCTCCTGTCATTATGAACATTCGGGCTACTTCGCCATTCTGTTCTCGGGCAAACCGGACCTTCGTGGGAACGCCTTTGGTAAAGAAAACCGTCTCCGACTCAGGGTAGATAATTGTTTCTTCATCAGGAGATGAAACCATGATCATGCGATTGCCACGCCGGGATAGCTTCTGTTTAACGGACAGCGCTTGGCTGCTCTTTGTTCCCAGTTGCTCGTACTGCCCCGTATAGGAGTCCAGAACCGCGGGATTCACCGGGCCTTCCCGCTCCAGTTTCAGGGTTTCATAGGGTAATCCGAGGAGGCATTTCATGATGCTGACGCCGACCTGATCCGTATGGCCGTTCATGTAGGCCGCTGTGTTCCGGAGTACCACGACTGCCGTCCTCTTTTCCTTGGAGAAAGAAAGAAAGCTGGAAAAACCGTAGGTGCCGCCGTTGTGCCAGATGATACTGTATGATTGCTTAGGGATGATCAGCCAGCCCAGGCCCGTCTGCATATCCGGAGTTGCTGCTGGAAAGCGGGGAATATGGGTTATGTTCATGGCTGCTCCCAAAGAACCTGTTCCTTTCATGTTTGCCACGGCAAATTTCAGCACGTCGGTGGCGGTGGAACGGAGTGCTCCCGCCGGGGCCAGGACGTCAAATTGCCAATGGGGAACCCTGTCCAGATCGGGACCGTAGCCCTGGGCGAACCGTGGGCGATTGCCTTCGGAAACGACAAAGGTCGTATCTTTAAGGCCCAGGGGACGGCAAAGTTCGGAAAGAATCAGATCCTCATAAGTTTTTCCGAATTTGACGGCCAAAGTGTGACCGAGGAGACCGGAGCCGAGATTGCTGTATTCATAAGCGGCGCCGGGAGGACGGGGCAGGGCGTAGGCGGCAAGGAATTCATAGAGGCGTTGCCGGGTGTAATCCTTGTACGGGTCCATCGGATCCGCGGGCTTATAATTCTCCGGCATTCGGGGTAGCCCGGAATAGTGCGTTGCCAGATCGAGAAGGGTGATTTCCCGTGGACCGTATTGAGGGATCTTAACATCGGGGGGGAGGAGGAGTTTTATGGGATTCTCCAGCGCGACGCCATACTCTGTAACTTTCCGGGCCAGGGACAGCGTCGTAAACACCTTGGTCAGGGAGCCGATTTCAAATATTGTTTTTTCATCGGGAATCTTGTCCCCTTGCAGGTCTGTTCTCCCGTAACCGATAAAAAACTGTCTCCCTTCATGATAAACGCCGACAATTATCCCGGCGGAGCGTTCCGCTAAAATCAGGGGCATGACGATTTCGTCGATCTTCGGTTTCCATTTCTCAATAAAGACCGACTGGCTGCCAGGAACAGAGGCAGTTGTGGATGATCCCGCATGCACTCCTCCGGGCGCAATAGCCAGCAGGTACAGGCACACCGGTATGGCCGCAAAAAGTACAATTAATCTTCTACGCATCTTCATTCTACTCCGCAGGTTGGTAAGGCTTCGGAATAACAGAATCATGGGGTCTTGAAATCAAACTTCAGGTAACCGCCCTTATCACAGGGCCATCCGCAGTTGGTCTCGTAGCGTTGTTCCTTGATTCCGTAGGTTGTGATGGCAGAGACCTCCCAGATAATCGGGAACCCGTCCGTTGGACGGCAACAGGGAATAATTGCCGTGCACGAACCGACACTTCCGGTAACACATTGATGTTTTGAAACGCTGGACTTGAAGACAATTTGACAGGCCTGCATCGGCTGGCTATTGAGAAAGCAGGCCACCCGCGCGGTTGTTGTCTTCGGAAAATCCTTCGGTACTGTTTCTGATGCGGCAGGCGGTTCAGAAATGGCTGCGTTGCCTGTTTCATAGACCGCTACGCGCCCATCAGAAAGGCGGATTGTCGTGCATTGGTGTATTAGTCCGCTACAGGTTCTTTTGGCCGCTTGATAAGCCTTTTCTCTTGCCTGTTCCCATGTATACTGAACCTGCTGCTGGGTCTTGCAGCAGTCTTGGTCGGGGGTTCCATAATTGCACCTCATCGACACCTTGGCCCATCCGCAGAAGTAACCGGTCGAGGAACATTTCACCTCTGACGTTACCCATTTACTCAGACAGTCGCTCCGCAGTTTACTATCCGGCTGTAGCGGCTCATCGGGACTGTTGTAATAGTACGCACCGGTCGAATCAGCGCCTCCAGCACCTATATCCCCCACTCCCGCAACCGTTGTACCAGGAATGGCGGCCGACAGCTTGTTGCAGACCGCCCCCTTGATATGATCATGCACACACATGCCATTCTGATTGATGGTCTTTGACATGATCCGGACATACCCGCCGGCGCTCGGGTTATCCTCTCCCCAGGCGATATGCGTCACGTAATTGATCACATCAATAAAGCCAACCATTTTGAAACCGCTTCTACAGACCGGGGCATCGTTACAGACGTAGCAGCCTGGAAAGGTGGGCCGCATCTGGGGGATCGGTTTTCTTGACATGTAATCGCGCTTGAATTTGGCCCATTCCTCGGCGGTCATGTCCTTCTCGAATTCCGTGGCGGTCATCTCCTTACTGACTTCCGCGCCTGGAACGGTGACACGGTCTTCTGCCGTCACCGGTCCAAGCAGGAATAGAACAATTGCGGCGGTACATACTGCGATGATTGCTCGTTTCATGGCTTTCTCCCGTTGGCGTTATGTGATGTCCGTTCTTCAATTCTGAGTGATAGGTACCTACTTATTAATATGTGACAGGTGGAAGCTGTCTTGTAAAACCATCGTAACCAGAACCCCAATGCTTTTCACTGGCTCTGGGAGCTTCCTTCCATACTAATCGTCTGTCTCTCAGCGTTTGTGAGAAATATGCGTAATGCAATAGCAATAATATATCTAAGGAAAGCTTTTTTAGAATAACGTCATACCCAGTTCTCCCGCATTATCCAAATCAGAATGTCGGAAGGATGGATTATGTTTAATTGCCGGAGTGATAAAAATGTCCCTAGAAATTGGACGTAGTGCTAGCGGCAACATTGACCTTGGCCATAAGTATACCCGGGGTTACAGGTGACACACTGCCATCGCGGCTCGTCACCCGAATTTACACGGATTTGATCCACGACCCACCCACTCCAAGGGCAATATAAACAACGGGTTCTGCCTTCATAAGTCTGCAATTCTCCTTTGGTACAGCGGAGACACGTTACCGTTCCTTCATAACTGCCAGAAGACCAACCCGAGGGACAGCTCCCACCATCAGGACTTCTTTGGCTTGGACTTGTGTAGGAGACTGAGTTTATCTGTTGTACGCGGTAACAATAGCGTTCCGCTGAACTAGGGATGGCGACCGACAGCTTGTTGCAGACAGCCCCCTTGACATGGTCATGCACACACATGCCATTCTGGTTGATGGTCTTTGACATGTTCCGGATGTACCCGCCGGCACTAGGGTTATCCTCTCCCCAGGCGATATGCGTCACGTAATTGATCATCTCAACAAAGCCAACCATTCTGAAACCGCTTCTACAGACCGGGGCCTCGTTACAGACGTAGCAACCGGGGAAGGTGAGCCGCATCTGGGGAATCGGCTTTCTGGACAGATATTCCCGCTTGAAGGTGGCCCATTCCTCGGCGGTCATGTCCTTCTCGAATTCCGTGGCGGTCATCTGGTTACCGACTTCCACGTCCGGTGCGGTGACACGGTCTCCTGCCATCACCGGTCCCTGTAGGAACAAAACGACTGCGGCGGCACACACTGCGATGATTGCTCGTTTCATGGCTTTCTCCCTTTGGCGGTTATATGATGTCTGTTCTTTAATCTCTTAGGGCTGAATTCCCCGTCGCTTGCGACGGGGTTGTTTATTTGAGTGATAGGGATTTGCTTTTCAACTTGCGACAATGGTGACACAAGAAAAACTCATTGTCAATACGAAAGCGCTGATTTCATGTTTAAAAACCCAAAGCTAGCCAATTAAACTAAGGCAATAAGCCAAACAATAGCGATTCAACTCTAGAGAATTATTGAATGCCATTCATAATCTTGCATATCGAAAGAATATTGCAAAAGCAACATTTCAGGAAGTTACACGTAACATCGCCACCCCGAAAATTCCCCCTCCAAAAATTCAATGTTATAAACGGTTATACTCAAAACACAGGAAAGTCCAACGATTTTTTATCAACGGTTTTCTACCCAGACCCCATATTATCTGGCGGGACCGCAGTACCTGTCTTTGCCTGACGGGCCGTGCTCATGTAAGGTAACATGGACTTTTCTTCTTTCTTCCCGGACCTGAACGATAACGCCGGTGAGGTCATCTTTTTCTGGGAAAGATACAGGGGAAATATTTTCGTTGCAAAGCAGACGATGAAATGGTTTTACAATCAGCCTGATACTCGATTGTACGGCTGTTGGGATTGCCCCATAACGTGAGCGATTACTTCGGTAGGTATTTCATGCAGAAAGTTATATTTCTCGTTGATATGAATGCCTTTTTCATTAGTTGTGAAATGACAAGGAATGATTCTCTTGTCGGAATACCAGCGGCTGTTGCCGGTGATCCGAAGAAGCGTTCGGGCATCATTCTCGCGGCGAACTATGAGGCAAGGTCATTTGGGGTCAAGACTGCCATGGTTCTTCACGAAGCTTTGAAACTTTGCCCTAAAATGATCATGGTGCCGCCAGATCACCATTTCTACGGGCAGAAATCAAAAGAGGTCATGGACCTGCTATCGAACTTCACACCGATTCTGGAGCAGAACAGCATTGATGAGGCGTGGCTTGACATGACAGGGTGCGAAGGACTCTTTGGCAAGCCTGCAGAGGCTGCAAAACGGATGATGGATGAAATCAAAGACAGGCTCGGGCTTTGGTGCTCAATCGGCATCGCTGAAAATAAGTTCCTCTCAAAAATGGCGGCGGAAATGAAGAAGCCACTCGGCATTACCGAATTATGGGAACGTGATATTCCGGAAAAACTCTGGCCACTGCCAGTGAAAGAAATGTACGGCGTTGGTGGTAAAACCGCTGAAAAGCTGAACCGCATGGGAATAAAGACCATAAGGGATCTTGCAAGGTTTGACGTAAACCTCATTGCCAAAGCTTTCGGGAAATCGGGGAATGAAATTTATCTGCGTGCAAATGGGATTGACAATTCCCCTGTTCTCCCACGCACGGCTGATGATATGAAATCGATAGGCCGCTCAACGACACTGCCGGAAGATATATCCGACATTGAAAAAGCAAAGATTGTTCTGATGGAGCTTGCTGATGATATTGGCATGACGGCAAGAAGGCATAGCAAAAAAGGCCGCACGGTTCATATCACCCTGAAATATTCTGATTTTCAGGTAGTCACCAGACAGACAACCATTCCTGCGACCTGTACCACTAAGGAAATATACCAGGCTGGTTACGTTCTGCTTGAGCAAAACTGGAACAGGCTCCATCCAGTAAGATTAATCGGAATAAGCCTCTCGGGATTTTATGAAGACTGCTCGTCGGATCAGTTGTCACTTTTTGATCAAATGGAAGACAATGTGAAGAACGAGAAGAATGAGCGAATTGACGAGGCCATGGACAAAATAAGAAGCAAGCATGGCTCTGGAGTAATAACCTTTGCCGCATTGGTTAAGAAATAGCCGGTTGCGTATCGAAACGAGTCTGACGAAGAGAAATATGGGGCGCTTCCAATACGTTCCCTATGCCCTACCCCCAGATCACACCGCATCCCCAGGATAGGGCTTTTCAATATGCTTACTCCAAATGTCCTCCGGCATATTCAGCTCCAATAAGGTATCAGACAGCGGCTGCCCACCGTTCCAGAAATGATATTTCTTGTCAGCACTAAAGGGAATGATCATGGTTCCAGTATGGTCGATGTAAGGGATGCCTTTATTGGTCATGCTATTGATGGTCCTTTTTCTTGATTATTTTGTCGGCGAGGTCTCGGAAGGAGAGTATATAAAAAATATCGGCAGAGGTCAAAAAGAAAAAGCCCCTGAATCAAATGCAGACAGGGGCTTAGTCAGGGGATGTGGTTAAAACTTTACGGAACCTCGCCATTAACCAGACACATAAGGATGTCAGATTCCGGTGTCTTCAAATCCTTTACATCTTTCTTCTCTTTTTCTTTTCGCATATGCATTCTCCTCTTTCCCTTTGGTGATCACTGTTTCTGCCGGAGATGGTCTCGGTGAATAAAAAGTAAAGGCGGAGTCTAACCACCCACCGCCTTTAACCCTGAGAGAGGCAGGTAATCATATCGTCCGGTCTCTTTACCTCTCTCGACAACTGCTGCCGCCATGGCAGACTTTATGTTTTCTTGGATTTCAGCCTTTCTTATACTGATAAGGCGTAGCCATCGGGTCAATCCAACCCTTGAAAGCTTTCTTTTCCTTTTTCATGATCCTTGCTCCTCTCTCATAAGTAAAGAATCGTTGTCGTGGCAGCTTACTAAATAACAGCCTCAATGATGGTGGATTCGTAGCACTCAATATCCCCTCTCTTGAGTTTTCCCCGCAGTCTCTTTACCTTTTCTTCCGTTACTGTCTTCTTCATGGTCCTTGTCTCCTTTCATACCCTTAGGAGTTATACCTGTTTATAATCTTTCAGAAAAGGGTAACACATCGGATCTACCCAGATCCCACCGACCTTATATGCTTTGTGTCTCGCTTCTTTCATTATTTTATCTCCGGTCAATGGGTCTTTTTTCATTTTATGTTTCTCTTTCCTGTCCTGATCTACCTGGTTTCAAACGGGGTGCACATGGGGTCCAACCAGGTCTTGCCAGCCTTCTTTGCGAATCTCTCTTCCTTTTTGGCTCCTGTCTTCTTCATGGTCGTTTCTCCTCTCTCTTTTGATACGG
>Ga0247840_10003433_pt1 | contig 26749 bp, 21 predicted proteins | sample LaCruzMarch2015__FD_192404 | JGI IMG/M metagenome (GOLD analysis project Ga0247840, IMG submission 192404) | Freshwater microbial communities from meromictic Lake La Cruz, Castile-La Mancha, Spain - LaCruzMarch2015_17m | ecosystem: Environmental > Aquatic > Freshwater > Lake | place: Spain...
ATCTTCAACGGCAGCACGGGCAGGAAACCCGTGGGCCTGGCGAGTATCGAGCTGGTGTTCGACAACGCCGACGGGCGCGCCGGGGGTGAGTTCGCCGCCTTCAACCAGATCGCGGTCAAGCGCCAGGTCTCCCGCGACGGCCAGTCGGCCTATTTCCTGAACGGCAGCCGCTGTCGGCGGCGCGACATCCAGGACCTGTTTCTGGGCACGGGCCTGGGCCCCCGCTCCTACGCCATCATCGAGCAGGGGATGATCTCGCGCATCATCGAGGCGCGCCCGGAGGACCTGCGGCTCTTTCTGGAGGAGGCGGCCGGTATCTCCAAGTACAAGGAGCGGCGGCGCGAGACCGAGACCCGGATGCGCAACACCCGGGAGAACCTGGAGCGCCTGACGGACCTGCGCGACGAGGTGGCCAAGCAACTCCAACACCTGGAGCGCCAGGCCGACACCGCCGCGCGCTATACCGAGTACCGGGCCGAGGAGCGGCGCCTGGACCAGGACATCAAGGCCATGCGCTGGCGCGCCCTGGACCGGGAACTCGACGACCAGGACCGGCGTCTGGGTACCCTGGAGACCGACCAGGCGGCGGGGCTGGCCCGCCAGCGTCGCATCGAGGCGGACATCGAGGAGCGCCGCACCGCCTACAGCGAGGCGTCCGACCACTTCAACCAGGTCCAGGGCCGCTTCTACGCCGTGGGCTCCGAGATTGCGCGCGCCGAGCAGGCGATCCAGTTCGCCAACGAGTCGCGCGGGCGGCGCGAGGCGGAGCTGTTCCGGCTCGATCAGGAACTCACCGATGCCGGGCAGCACCTGGAGCGCGACCTGGCCCGGCTCGCCGAGATCGACGCCGCCCTGGCCCGGGACGGCCCCCAGTTGGCCGCCGCTCAGACCGGGCTCACCGAGGCCGCCGCCGCGGTCGCGCTCGCCGAGGACCAGCAGTCCCACTGGGAGGCGCAGTGGGACCGCTTCAACCAGGAGGCGGCCGGTCCCGGCCAGCAGTCCCAGGTGGAGCGCGCCCGCATCACCGCCCTGGAGCAGCGCCTGGGGCGCGACCGGGAGCGGCTGCGGCGGCTGGAGGAGGAGGCCGGTCGGCTGGATTTGGTGGGGGCGCAGGCGCGAGTCGAGGACCTGAGCGAGCGCGCGGAGGGGTTGGCCGAGCAGTGTGAGGCCCTGGAGACCCGCCAAGCGGCCGTCGCCGCGGACCTGGCCGGGCGCGAGGCCGCCGCGCGCTCCCTGAGTGCCGACCTGGACCTGGTGCGCACCGGGCTGCAGCAGGCCAAGGGTCGGCGCGCCTCCCTCCAGGCGCTGCAGCAGGACGCCCTGACCGATCGGGACAAGACCCTCACCGCCTGGCTCGCGGCCAACGGCCTGGCCCAGGCGCCGCGCCTGGCCGATCGGCTCCAGGTAGGTGCCGGCTGGGAGTCGGCGGTGGAGACGGCGCTGGGGCCCGCGCTCAAGGCCGTGCCGGTGCCGGACCTGCGACCCCTGGCGGCGGGCGGGCTGACCCCCGGGTTGGTCCTGATCGACACCGCCGTCCCCGCGGCCCCGGGCGGCGACCGCCTGGGGACCCGACTCGCCGGCCTGTGCCAATCGCCCTGGCCGCTCGAGGCCCTGCTCGGTGCGGTGCAGACGGCCGCCGACCTGACCGAGGCCCTGGAGCGGCGCGCGGACCTGGCCCCCGGCGAGCGGCTGATCACCCGTGACGGCACCCAGGTCGGCACCAACTGGCTGCGCACCCCGACCAAGGGGTCCACCGACGGGGTACTGGCCCGCGCCGAGGCGCTCAAGGCCCTGGAACTGGAGCTCGAGTCCCTGGCCGGGCGGGAGCAGGCGCTCGCCGCCCAAGACCAGGCGTTGCGCAGCGCCCGCGCCGAGGCCGAGCAGGCGCGCACCGCGAGCGCCCAGGCCCTGGCCGCGCTCAACCGGGAACTGGCGGGTGTACGCGCCGAGCTGACCGGGAGCCGCGCCCGCGCCGGCCACCTGCTGGAGCGCCAGGAGGCCCTGGCCGCGGAGAACGCGGACCTGACCAGCCAGTGTGAGGACGCCATCGCCGACATGGAGGAGGCGCGCGAGCGGCTTCACGAACTGCTGGAGGAGGTCGAGCGCCTGGCCGAGCAACGCGAGCAGCTCGCCCGTGAGCGCGAGACCCTGCGCGCCGGACTCACCCAGGCGCGCGCGGCCGAGCGCGCTGCCCGCGACCGCGCCCAGGGCCTGCGGGTCGGGGTCGAGGCCAATCGCGCCGCGCGCGAGGCGACGCTGCTCAGCCAGTCCCGCGCCCAGGACCAGCAGGCGCAACTGCGCGGGCGGCGCGACGAACTGGAGGCGGCCATCGAGGAGTCGGTCGAGCCGCTGGCCGAGCAGCGCGAGCGCCTGGACGAACAACTCGCCCGCCGCGTGGAGGTGGAGGCCGAACTGGCCGCCGCCCGCGAGCGCCTGGAGTCCCTGGACCAGGAGGTCCGCGCCCTGGAACAGGAGCGTCACCGGGTCGAGCAGGCGGCCCAACTGCTCCAGCGGGACCTGGATGCGCTGCGCCTGGAGCGCCAGGAGCGCCTGGTGCGCCGCCGCACCCTGGAGGAGCAGCTCGCGGAGGTCGAGACCAACCCCGAGGCCGCGCTGCGCGACCTGGACCCGGCCGCGGACGAGGCGCCCTGGCAAGAGCGCCTGACCAAGCTCGGTGCGCGCATCCAGCGCCTGGGCGCCATCAACCTGGCCGCCATCGACGAATACCAGGAGCAGTCCGAGCGCAAGCGTTATCTTGACGAACAGCACGCCGACATCGCCCGCGCCCTGGACACCCTGGAAGGCGCTATCCGCAAGATCGACCGCGAGACCCGCACCCGCTTCAAGGACACCTACGACAAGGTCAACACCGGGTTCCAGGTCCTGTTCCCGCGCCTCTTCGGCGGCGGTCAGGCCTATCTGGAACTGACCGGCGAGGACCTGCTGGAGACCGGCGTCACCGTCATGGCGCGCCCCCCCGGCAAGCGCAATTCCAGCATCCACCTGCTCTCGGGCGGGGAGAAGGCACTCACCGCCGTGGCGCTCGTCTTCGCCATCTTCCAATTGAACCCCGCCCCCTTCTGCATGTTGGACGAGGTCGACGCGCCCTTGGACGACGCCAACGTCGGGCGCTTCTGCGAGCTGGTCCGCTCACTGTCCGAGCAGGTGCAATTCATCTTCATCAGCCACAACAAGGTGACCATGGAGATCGCCGACCATCTGCTGGGCGTCACCATGCACGAACCCGGGGTCTCGCGGCTGGTGTCGGTGGACGTGGAGGAGGCGGCACGGATGGGGGCGGTCGGCTGAGGCCGGCGGGAAGAGGATTGTCCGCAAATGAACGCAAATGAACGCGAATAGGACCAGTTGATCTCGTGACACCGCTCCAGCGGCGAGCCATCTCGTGACACCGCTCCAGCGGTGTCACGCCTGTGTCAGGCGCTGTGCGCCGGGAGACCGAGGTGTCCGACCGCGTCCGTACGCGCCGCACAGCGGCCAACACATGGGTGACACCGCTGGAGCGGTGTCACCAGCGCGACTGATTGAGGATCGGTCACCTGCTTTGGCAGTGGTGGATGCGCTACGCTTATCCACCCTACGCACCATGCATCTGCCTCACACACCAATGTTACCCAGGACCCGCACATGAGCCCCGTCAGCTTCCAGCAACTCGCCAATTTCATCTGGTCGGTGGCGGACCTGCTGCGCGGCCCCTATCGCCCACCTCAGTATGAGCGTGTGATGCTGCCGCTCACCGTACTGCGGCGCTTCGACGCCGTGCTGGCCCCGACCAAAAAGGCCGTGCTCAAGCGTTACGAAGAACTCCGGGCCAAGAATATCCCCAACATCGACGCCATCCTCAATAACCTGGCCAAGGACGATGAGGGCAGGGCCCTGGGCTTTCACAACCATAGCCAGCTCGACTTCGCGAAACTCAAGGGGGATCCCGACAACATCGGTCGCCATCTGATCGATTACATGAACGGCTTCTCCACGAACATCCGTAACATTTTCGATCGCTTCGAGTTTGAAAAGGAGATCGAAAAGCTCGAAGAGGCCAATCGTCTCTACCAGGTCGTCGCCCAGTTCGCCGAGATCGATCTGCACCCCGCCCGGGTGGACAACATTACCATGGGTCTGGTGTTCGAGGACCTGATTCGCCGCTTCAACGAGGCCGCCAACGAGACGGCCGGTGACCATTTCACCCCGCGCGAGGTCATCCGGCTCATGGTCAACCTGCTGCTGGAGCCCGACACCGCGGTGCTCACGCAGGCGGGCATCATCGTCACCATCTGCGATCCGGCCTGCGGCACCGGCGGCATGTTGGCCGAGGCGCAGAACTGGATCCGCGCCCACAATGAACAGGGCATCGTCAAGGTCTTCGGCCAGGACTACAACCCGCGTTCCTATGCCGTGGCGGCCTCCGACCTGCTGATCAAGGGCCATCAGGACAGCCGTGTCGAATTGGGCAATACCCTCATCGACGACCCCTTTCCCGGCACGCGCTTCGACTACTTGCTGGCGAATCCGCCCTTCGGCGTGGACTGGAAGGCCGAGAAGAAGGTCATCGAGCGCCGCCCCGACTTCCGCGGCTACGCCGGCAAGCTGCCGCGCATCAACGACGGCGCCCTGCTCTTTTTGCTCTACATGATGAGCAAGTTCCAGGACCATGTGCCCGGCAACCGGGACAAGCCCGGCTCGCGCACCGCCATCGTCTTCAACGGCTCCCCGCTCTTCACCGGCGGGGCCGGCAGCGGCGAGAGCGAAATCCGCCGCTGGATCATCGAGCGCGACCAGTTGGAGGCCATCGTCGCGCTCCCCGAGCAGATGTTCTACAACACCGGCATCGGGACATTCATCTGGATCGTTACCAATCGCAAGGCTCGGCATCGCAAGGGGAAAATCCAGCTCATCGACGCCCGCGAACGCTGGACCCCGATGAAGCGCAGCCTGGGCAACAAACGCCGCTATCTCGATCAGGCGGCGATCGATGCACTGACCCGGGAGCATGGGCACTGTGCCGGGGAGGTGAGGCAGTGGGTCAGGTTGGATAAGGACGGCAAGCCATTGGCGTTCGCCGAGGGGCCGCCAGCCGAACCGGCCCCGGAGGGGCAGAGTTGGGACGCGCGAGTGACGAGCCGCGTCTTCGACAACGCCGACTTCGGGTATCGCCGCATCACCGTTCTGCGCCCGCTGCGCCTGCGCTTCCAGCTAGGATCAGAGGCCAGGGAGCGCTTCCTCAACACCTGCCCTGAACTCTTCGATGCCCTGGACCTCGTGGAGGATGCGGTAGGTCTTGAACCCTATCTCGACTGGAACCTAGCCTGGGAGAAGGTGCAAAAGACCTTCAAGGCCCTGCCAGACAACGTGGAAGGTTGGACCTCAGGCGCGAAGGGTACCGCCGAAAAGAAAATCTTTCGTGAGTGCTTCACCATGGTGGACCCAGAGGCTGCGCCGGTGGTCGTCAAACACCACAGGGTCGCGCCGCTGGACCGCGAGGTGCTGTTTCCCGACCAGACCCTACCGGATACACTTGATTCGGTAGCGCTATACGCCTTGCTTGGCCTGTACGCCAACGGCAAGGGCAAGCAGGTCGAATATGAGCCCGACCCGGCGCTGAAGGATTCGGAGAACATCCCACTCAAAGAAGATGTCCTCAGCTATTTCTTGCGCGAGGTGCGGCCTTATGTGGCCGATGCCTGGGTCGACCGTGAGACTTTGGACGAGCAGGATGGTGGTATCGGTAAAGTGGGGTATGAGATCAACTTCAATCGGGTGTTCTTCCAGTATAAGGAGCCGCGGCAGTTGAAGACTATTGATGGTGAACTGGCGGAGGTCGAGCAACGGATCATGGTGTTGTTGCGGGAAGTGACCACATGACGGAACCCAAGGTAGGTTGGGTTAGCCCAGTGGGCGTAACCCGACAGGACCCTGCTCAGGCGGTTGTCGGGTTACGCTGCGCTAACCCGACTTACCCATCTCACTGGACCACTCCAAAGCTCAAATATGTTGCAACACTGAAGAGTGGCGAAGCCATTACTTCTGACGATATTTCGGATACAGGTGATTACCCGGTTTTCGGCGGTAATGGCTTTAGAGGGTACACATCCGCCTTTACTCATTCAGGCACATATGTACTCATTGGCCGGCAAGGCGCCCTCTGTGGCAACATCAACTATGTCTCCGGGGACTTCTGGGCGTCCGAGCATGCGGTCGTTGTTGACATCAAAGATGGTCACAAAGTTCGCTGGCTTTGCGAACTCCTTGGGTCAATGAATTTGAATCAATACTCTCAGGCTGCCGCTCAGCCGGGAATCGCCGTTGATGTCATCGGCAATTTATCTATCCCCGTTCCACCAATTGCCGAACAGGCGATCATCGCTGACTACCTCGACTGCGAAACCGCCCGTATCGACAGCCTGATTGCTGGGAAAGAGCGAATGCTCGCGTTACTGGAAGAAAAGCGTATAGCATTCATCAGTTGTGTCGTAACCCGCGGTCTTGATCCCGGTGCCCCCATGAAACCATCTGGCCAGGAATGGCTGGCGGAAATTCCTGCGCATTGGAAACTTCAGCGCCTGAAGCATCTTGCGGATGTGCGAGGTGGTCTGACGCTTGGGAAGCAATATGGGGGTAGCGTCTTAGACGCTTATCCTTATCTTCGAGTCGCTAATGTGCAGGATGGATACCTGATGCTCAATGACGTTCTCACGGTGGAAGTTCCGGCCAGTGAAGTAGAGAGTAATCTCTTGGCGTATGGCGATGTTCTGATGAACGAGGGCGGTGACATCGATAAGCTCGGGCGTGGTTGCATATGGCGAGACGAAATCAGCCCATGCCTTCACCAGAATCATGTTTTTGCCGTCAGGCCACATGCGGTCGGCTCCGATTGGCTTGCGCTATGGACGTCTACACTTGAGGCAAAACGTTACTTCGAGACTCGTGCAAAGCGATCCACTAATTTGGCCTCTATTTCCGGCTCTAACGTCAAAGAATTACCAGTTCCATTGCCCCCGATCGCGGAGCAAGAAGCTATTCTACAGTTCGTACAAGAAACGACTCGCCGTATTGAGCGACTCAAAGCAGAGTTGCGGGCATCTTTGCTGTTGCTTGGAGAGCGCCGCGCCGCCCTGATCACCGCCGCCGTCACCGGCCAGGTCCCGCTTGAGGCCATGCAGCCATGAGCCCGCCCGTACCGGCCTCGATTCCGGTACTGCGCTGGGCGGCCGAGCGCGCACGCCTGAGTGAGCCTTCACTGGCAAGACGGTTTTCCAAATGGCCATTGTGGCTCGCTGGCGGGGCGCAGCCGACCTTGAAGCAACTGGAGACCTTCGCCCGGCTTACGAAAACCCCGTTTGGCTTCTTTTTTCTCCCCGAGCCGCCCAGGATCGAACTCCCGGTGCCCGACTTCCGCACCCTGCGCGATGCACCCTTGCGCGAACCGAGCGCCGATCTGCTGGAAACGCTCTACCTCTGTCAGCAGCGCCAGGACTGGTTTCATGAATACGCGCAGATCCACGGCCTGCCGCGGGTGACGCTGGTCGGTCAGGCCGATCTGGCGGATGCGCCGGAATCGGTTGCCGCGACCCTGCGCCAGACACTCGGTCTCACGGACGCCCACCGTCAGCAGCTTTCGAGTTGGAGTGAGGGGTTGCGACAACTCAAGGCAACGGCGGAGGAGGCCGGTGTACTGGTGATGACCAGTTCCATCGTCGGGACCAATAGCCACCGCAAGCTCGATGTCGGCGAATTTCGCGGCTTTGTACTGGCCGATGACCTGGCGCCCTTGGTGTTCCTGAACGCGGCCGACAGCAAGGCGGCGCAGGTCTTTACCCTCGCCCACGAACTGGCGCATCTGGCGTTGGGGCAAAGCGGTGTGTCGGATGTGGAAGCGGGGCGCGTGCCCGAGCGCTCCAACGAGCGTTGGTGCAACCGTGTGGCGGCGGAATTATTGATGCCGCTGGCCGAGGTGCGGCGGGTTGCGCTACCGGATGCGCCGGTGCCGGACGAAATCCAGCGCCTCGCGCGGGTATTCAAGGTCAGCACCCTGGTAGCGTTGCGGCGATTGTTCGATGCGCAGTTCATCGACGAGGCCGCACTGTGGCAGCACTACCGCGCTGAGGTCGAGCGCCTGCGCGCCTTGGAGCGCAACGGCGGGGGCGGGGATTTCTACCGCACCCTGGCCGCGCGCACCGGCAAACGCTTTGCGCGGGCGCTGGTTGGCAGTACGCTGGAGGGCCAGACATTGTTTCAGGATGCCTTTCGGTTGCTCGGTGTGCGCAAGACCGAGACCTTCTATCACGCGGCGCGGGAGTTGGGGGTGATGGTGTGAGTTACCTGCTGGACGCCAATGTATTTATCCAGGCCAAGAATCTGCATTATGGCCTCGACTTCTGTCCCGCGTTCTGGGACTGGCTGCTGGCCGGCAATGCAGCCGAGAAGGTTTCCAGCATCGACAAGGTGGCCGACGAGTTGGCGGCTGGTGCCGATGAGTTGACCGATTGGATGAATCAACGTGGTCTTGGACTCTTTCGCCAGACCGATGCCCTGGTCGCGGCCCAGTTCAGCCATGTCAGTACTTGGGTGATGCAGCAGAATTACGAGCCTGCCGCGATCAACACCTTTCTGCAGGTGGCAGACTTCTATCTGATCGCCCATGCCCTCGCGGGTGGTCACACGGTAGTGACTCACGAGGTGCCTGCAAATTCCCCCAGGCGTATCAAGATTCCCAACGTCTGTATCGGCTTGAAGATCGACTGCATCACCCCTTATCAGATGTTGCGACGGGAACGCGCTAGGTTCGTGCTGGGAGGAACAGCATGAAGTCAACCGGGGAAGCCGCCTTTGAAACCGCCATCGAGTCCGTTCTGCTCGGCGCGGGCTACGTCCGTGTCGATGGCCAGGGCTTCGACCGCGAGCGGGCCATCTTTCCTGCCCAGGTGTTGGCCTTTATCCAGGACACCCAAGCCAAGGTATGGGAAAAGCTGGCGGCCCTGCACGGCGCTCAGACCGGCGAGCGGGTGCTGGAAGCCCTGTGCAAATGGCTGGATACGCACGGAACGCTCGCGACCCTGCGTCACGGCTTCAAGTGCTTCGGCAAGACGCTGCGGGTGGCCTTCTTCCGCCCGGCGCACGGGCTGAACCCGGAGCTGGAGGCGCGCTATCAGGCCAATCGCCTGGGGCTCACCCGCCAACTGCATTTCAGCCCGAAGAATGAGCAGTCGCTGGATTGCGTGCTGTCGGTTAACGGCATTCCGGTGGTGGACCTGGAGTTGAAGAACCCCTTGAGCGGCCAGACCGCGGCCGATGCGATCCACCAGTACCGCCACGACCGCGACCCGCGCGAGCCGCTCTTTATCTTCAGCAAGCGGGTCCTGGTCCATTTTGTGGTGGACACCGACGAGGTCCATATGACGACCCGCCTGGCCGGGTCGGCGACCTGCTTTCTGCCGTTCAATCGGGGGGCGGACGGCGGCGCTGGTAACCCCGCGGACCCGGCGGGCCGCAACTATAAGACCGCCTATCTGTGGGAAGAGGTCCTGCAGCGTGACAGTCTGCTCGATTTGCTGGCGCGGTTCCTGCACCTGGACGTGCAGGAGAAGGCGGCAGGGGACGGCAGGAAGGAGCGCCGGGAGACTTTGATCTTTCCGCGCTATCACCAGTTGCAGGCGGTACGCCAACTGGTGGCGGCCGTGGTCAGCGAGGGCGTGGGTCACAACTATCTGGTGGAGAACTCGGCCGGGAGCGGCAAGAGCAATACGATCGCCTGGTTGGCGCACCGGCTGTCCAGCCTGCACAATGTGCGCGATGAACGGCTCTTCGACAGCGTGGTCGTCATCACCGATCGCGTGGTGCTCGACCGTCAGTTGCAGAATACGATCTATCAATTCGATCACCGTCAGGGCGTGGTGCTCAAGATCGACGAGGACTCGCGGCAGTTGGCCGAGGCGCTGGGGGCCGGCGTTCCGATCATCATCACCACCTTGCAGAAGTTTCCGTTCGTCGCGGGGCAGTTGGAAAGACTGAGCGAGGAGCGGGGCGAGGGCGGCGCGAGTTGGCTGCCGACCCGGACCTACGCGGTGATCATCGACGAGGCGCATAGCTCGCAGTCGGGCGAGACGGCGACCGAAGTCAAAGGCGTGTTGGGCGGTGCAGCATTGCGCCGCAAGGCGGAGGAAATGGCCAGGGAGGAAGGGGCGCCGGAGCTGGAGTTGTTGTTTCGGGCGATGGCCAAGCGCTCACAGCAGCAGAACATCAGCTTTTTCGCGTTCACCGCGACGCCCAAGCACAAGACGCTGGCCATCTTTGGCCGCGACGGCGAACCCTTTCACCGCTATACGATGCGTCAAGCCATCGAGGAAGGTTTCATCGCCGACGTGCTCAAGCACTATGTCACCTACAAGACCTACTATAAATTGATCAAGGCCGCGGCGGATGATCCGGCGGTCGAGCGCAAAAAGGCGGTCAAGGCGCTGGCCCGCTTCATGCGTCTGCACCCGCACAACATCGGTCAGAAGACCGAGGTCATGGTCGAGCATTTCCAGCACTTCACCCGTCACAAGATCGGCGGACATGGCAAGGCGATGGTGGTGACCGGCTCGCGCCTGGAGGCGGTGCGCTACAAGCAGGCGTTCGACCGCTATATTCTGGAGAAGGGCTATCCGATCAAGAGCCTGGTCGCCTTCTCCGGGGCTGTCGAGGATGACAGGGTCCCGCAGCAGTCCTACACGGAAGTGGCAATGAACGGCGGAATCAAAGAAAAGGAACTGCCGGAGACCTTCGCGCAGGCGGATTTCCGCGTGTTGCTGGTGGCCGAGAAGTACCAGACGGGATTCGACCAGCCCCTGCTGCACACGATGTATGTTGACAAGCGCCTGGCCGGTATCCAGGCGGTACAAACCTTGTCCCGACTGAACCGCACGCACCCGCTGAAGGATGATACCTTCGTCCTGGACTTCGTCAATGACCCGGCCGAGATTGCCGAGGCCTTCCGGCAGTATTACGATGGCGCGGTGATGGGTGAGACGGTCGACCCGGACCGGCTCTATGAGGTCAAGGCGCAACTCGACGCCTCCGGGATTTATCTTCAGACCGAGGTGGAAGCGTTCGCGCTGGTGTTCTTCGCCCCCAAGCGGCGGCAAAGCCCCGGCGACCACAAGGCGATGAACGCGATCCTGGATCAGGCCGTGGAGCGCTTCAGGCACTTGCAGAACGCCGATGAAGACGAGGCGGAACTGTGGCGCGGCAAGTCACAGGCGTTGCGCAACCTGTACAGCTTTCTCAGTCAGGTGATTCCCTATCAGGACAGCGATCTGGAGAAGCTGTACACCTATCTGCGTTATCTGGCGCTGAAACTGCCCAAACGCAAGAGCGGCGCTGCCTATCAGTTCGATGAGGAAGTGGACCTCGACTACTACCGGCTCCAGAAGATCAGCGAGGGCTCCATCAGTCTGAACGAAGGCTATGTCAGGCCGCTCGCTGGACCGCGCGAGGTCGGCTCCGGTATGGTGCGTGAGGAGCAGGTCGCGCTCTCACGCCTGATTGACATCATCAACCAGCGCTTCGGCGGCGATCTCAACGAGGCGGATCAACTGTTCTTTGATCAGATCGCGGCGGCCGCCGGCCGCAGCGAGGCGTTGCAACAGGCCGCGCAGATCAACTCGCTGGACAAGTTTCAATTGGTGTTTCGCCAGGTGCTGGAGTCCCTGTTTGTCGAACGGATGGACCTGAATGAGGCGCTGTTCACCGAGTACATGGGCAAACCGGAGATGCAGGAGCTGGTCTCGCGCTGGCTCGGCAGCCAGGTCTATGAACGTCTGGCGTCAGGGAAGCCCCGGCCCGTTCTGGACATGCAAACTTGAGCGGCAAGCAACTCCCGATCGGCATCCAGACCTTGCGCGTGGCCTTGACTTGGCGAACCCGGGCTGCTAGCGTGCCGCGCCTCCCCTGTTCCCACCGCTCGTCACCTTACGAAGGAAGTGCCATGTCAATGCTCCCGCGGGTCCTGCTGTTGGCCCTCATTGCGACCCAGGCGGTCAACGCCGCCGATCCCGCCCCCGCTGTGCCGGCGCCGACCGAGGCCTCGGTCAAGGAATTGCTCACCCTCACCGAGTCACGCAAGCTCGTCGAAGGTGTCCCCGGACAGGTCGAATCCGCGATGCAGTCCGCGATGCAGGAGGCCTTCGGCAGCGAGGACCTGACGCCGCCGCAACAGAAGGTCGTGGATGAGATGGGGGCCAAGGCGACCGCGCTCTTCAGGCAGGAAATGGGCTGGGGCGTGCTGGAGCCGCTGTTCATTGCGGTCTATACCAAGACCTTCACCCAGCCCGAGGTCGACGGCATGATCGCCTTCTATAAGTCGGATGCGGGGCACGCGGTGATTGTCAAGATGCCGCTGGTCATGCAGAACACCATGGAACTGGTGCAGGAGCGCATGATGACGCTGGAGCCCAAGCTGCAACAGTTGCAGCAAGAGGCGCTGGAACAGTTGCAGGCGACCGGGAAAGAGGAAGGTCCGCAACCCGAGGAAGGTCCGCAACCCAAGTAAGCCCGCGCGCCCCGCTCCCGGCGGCGGGGGCGGGGCGCGGGCCTTCGTTCAAGGACGGCAGCTCGGAGGCAGATATTTGTTGTCGATCGAGGTCGGCTGATATTCCGCCACCGGGCCGCCGGTGCCGGTGCCGAGCAAGTCTCCGCCGGGTGCCGGGGCGTTGCCGCAGCGCCAAGCCACCCCACCCGAAGCGTCATAAGGGGTCAGCGACAGGACCTTGCCGGTAATGGCGGCGTTCGCCTCGTTGCCGTAGGTGATGTCGATCCGGCCGTTGTCGATGGACACCTGAGTCACAATGGTGGTTGGGACCCAGCCGAAGTCGGCTTCCGAATTATTTGTCGGCACCGTGCCGCGGCTCAGGAAATACTCCGCCACCAGCGCCTTGGCGCCGCTTGCCAGGCTGGTCCCTTCGCTGACCTGAGCGCGGATGATGAAGTCTTCGTAGACCGGCTGGCTGCTCGCCGCACCGCGCACCGGCCAGGCCCGGTGGGTTGCGGTCTTGTCCCGCGCGATGACGCTCGATTCTCCATTCAGGGCGAGCGAGGTCTCCTCGCTATAGTGGAGATCGTTGCTCCAGGCGGTGGCCGGCCGGGCCAGGTTGGCGGTTGCCGACCAATAGACGTCGGTCTGAACACCGGTGAAGGGCTTGGCCCCATCCGCGAAACATCCGGTCCCGGCGGTGTCGGTGAGGCTCGGTGATTTGCAATCCGGTCCCGGAAACAGGGTGCTCTTCCATTCCTCTGACGTGGGCAGGCGCCAATCCCCCGGCCGCGACCCGTCCGTCAATCCGCACTCCCCGCTCTGCAGGGTCGCGGCGGCGCTCATGGCGGCGGCGTATGTCGCGGTGCCCAGGCAATCGGCCTGCTTGAGCCAGATCAGGCCGGTGACGGTGTCCGTGACCGTACCGTTAAGGCAGTCGACATAGCGATTGGCGTTGTCGGCGCAGGCCGGATCGGGTGTGCGCACCAGGTTGTTCACCTGTTGGCGGGTATAGGTGTTGTTGAGCTGATTCTGCAGGCCCTGCAGGGTCGGGCGGGTCTGCGCCCAGGCCGGACCGCCTATGAGGAGGGCGAGGGCGGCGATACCTGAGGTAATGGAATGCTGGCTGGTCATGTCGGTTTCTCCACAAGCGGCGATGACGGATGAATAACAATCACCCCGGCAACGCGTCACCGCGGGTCGTGCCGGGGCCGCGCCGTCCGCGCCCATCGCGCGCGAACGGGGGCCTTGGGGTCGCGGACGGGAGCGGTCAGGGCGCGCTCGCGCAGCTGCGGCCCCGTCGTACCGAGGGCCGGGATGAACGCTGACGCCGCGGCAGCGCGGCGAGGGCCCCGCCCAAGATCAACAGTGGCGTGCCGGGTAGCGGCGCCGCGGCCAGCGTCAGGTCGTCCGCGTTGAAGAAGAAGGCGCCGCCCGTGCCGGCGCCGTAGCGGATGCTGGCGGAGTTGAATCCGCTGCCTGCGACGATGCCGAGAAAATAGGCGTAGTAGGGGTTGCCGCCGAAGGTCCCGACGAGGGTGCGGTCGTCGACCAGCAGCGAGGCCGTCTCATTGCCGGCGATCAGCCGGATGTCGTCGTCGGACAGGTCATCGGGCGTAATGAAAGACAGCCCGACGGCGCTGACCGGTGCCGTCAGGCCCAGGTCGATGAAGGTCCCGCCGCTGATCGAATTGAAATTCCCGGGATCGTCCACGCCGAGCGAGTTGGCAGGGGAACTGGTGGGATTGTCCCCGACCACCTGCAGCCGCAGGGTCGCGCCCTGCCAATCCAGCACCGAGTCGGGGAACCGGATGCCGGTACCGGGCCCGCCCGTGACGTTCAGGGTGGCCCCCGAGAGGTCGCTCCCGCCGGCCAGACCGTCGAAGGCGAGGACCCCGGCAGGTCCCGGAAGGGCGTTGAGAAAGGCGGTCGTGTCGGTAAAGGGCTGCGCCGGGCCGGCGGCCGCGTAGGCACCCAGCAGCAGGGCCGTCAAGCGGCCGAACAGACGAACGATTTTCATGGTGCAATGCCTCCGTGAGAGTCAGATAGGGACTGCGCCTTGGGGGGCGGCCGAACAGGGCTCTGTGCGCTGGGGGCTTATCGTCTTGCGGCGCCGCATTCCAGATCGCCGCGCCGTTCATCGGATTTGGCACACCGTCGATCCGATATCGGGGGGCGAGACTGACGATAGCCGGGATTTTGTGGGTTGACAAGATGCGTTGGTCGGTTGGTCGGGTTTCGTAGGGTTCCCTTGGCGCGGGTCGGGACTGCCGCGAAGGCCCCCGCGACCGCGGGATCGGCGCGACGCGGACCCGCACGCAGTGCCTGTCCCGCGGCTTCAGGTCGACGATGGGCATCGCGCTCGCCCTGCCCATCCTAGGCGCTCGCCGATACAGGCTTCCGTCACGCCCGGATTTCTGTATACTTACGCGTTTGCTGCGGGGCCGCCTGCGCACCGTTTTTTTCACGCGCCCACCTTCTGAACAGGACCCCAACGGGACCTGCCCGGGATCCGACGGATTCCGGTCGCTGTTTGGGGGGCCATTCGTCTCTAGCTAGGACAGACCATGGTCACGATCCGTTTGACTCGCGGCGGTGCCAAGAAGCACCCCTTCTACCAGATAGTGGTTACCGATATCCGCTCGCCCCGCGACGGGCGCTACATCGAGCGCATCGGCTTCTTCAACCCCACCGCCAAGGGCGGCGAGGTGCCGTTGCGGGTCGACCGCGCCCGTGCCGAGCACTGGATCGGCAAGGGTGCCCAGCCCACCGATCGCGTGCGCCAGCTCCTGCGGCAGGCCGCTCGCGAGGCCGCGGCGGCGCTCCCGGCCGCGGCCTGAAGGTCGCGTCCGGTCGTCCAAGTCTCTCATCTGCAACGCCAAGTCTCCCCTGGGTCACACTGATCATGCCTGAGGATGCCCCTGACGGGTCAGGGCCGGGCGGGCAACGCCTGGTCCTCGGACACATTGATGGTGTCTACGGGGTCCGCGGTTGGGTCAAGGTCTTCTCCGAGACCGCGCCGCGGGAGGGTATCCTGCGCTATTCGCCCTGGCTGCTCGGCACCGCGCCGACGCCGCGCCGGGTGGCGGAGGGTCGGGCGCACGGCAAGGGCGTGGTGGTCCGGCTCGAGGGCTGTGACGACCGTGACCAGGCCGCGGCCCTGGTGGGTCAGGAGATCGCGGTCACCCGCGACCGGCTGCCCCCGCCCAAGGCGGACGAGTTCTACTGGATCGACCTGGAGGGGCTGGCGGTCGAGACCCTGGAAGGGGTTGCGCTGGGGCGGGTGAGCCACCTGTTTTCGACCGGGTCCAACGATGTCCTGGTGGTGGTCGGTGAGCGTGAGCGCCTGCTGCCCTTCACCTGGGACGCGGCGGTCCGGGCCGTGGACTTCGAGCGCCGGCTGATCCAGGTGGACTGGGACCCGGACTTCTGACGGGCCTCAAGCTCGCGGCGGAGCCGGGTCAGCGGAGTGCCCATGCGTTTCGATGTGGTTACCCTGCTGCCGGACCTCTTCCGCATCCTGCTCGATCAGGGGGTGACCGGCCGTGCCCTGACCCGGGGCGTCGCCGAACTGCACCTCTGGAACCCGCGGGATTACACCCATGATGTCCACCGCACCGTCGATGACCGCCCCTATGGCGGCGGCCCCGGGATGGTGATGAAGGTGGAGCCGCTGCGCGACGCGATCGGCGCCGCCCGGGCCCAGGCACCGGGGAGTCGGGTCGCCTACCTCTCGCCGCAGGGGCGTCTGCTCGATCAGGCGGCGATGGGTGAGTTGGCCCTGGCCGGCGGTTGGATCCTGGTTGCGGGCCGCTATGAAGGGATCGATGAGCGGTTGATCGAGCACGAGGTGGACGAGGAGTGGTCCATCGGCGACTACGTATTGAGCGGCGGTGAACTGGCGGCCATGGTGGTCATGGACGCGGTGATCCGGCTGCTGCCGGGGGCCTTGGGCCACGCCCAGTCCGCGGCGCAGGATTCGCACACGGACGGGCTGCTCGATTGCCCCCATTACACCCGCCCGGAGCAGGTGGCGGGTCGGTCGGTGCCGCCGGTCTTGATCGGCGGTGACCACGCGGCGATTGCGCGCTGGCGCCGTCGCGAGGCGCTCGGGCGGACCTGGCTCAAGCGGCCGGAACTATTGGCGCGGCGGGGCCTGGGTCCAGAGGATCAGGCGCTGCTCGATGAATTTATCCAGGCCCGCCGAACTGCCGGGTTGGGGTTAGCACAGGAGCTTAGGAAACCATGAGCAATATCATACAGGCGCTCGATGCCGAGCAGATGAACCGCGAGGTTCCGGATTTCGCCGCCGGCGATACCGTGGTCGTTCAGATCAAGGTCAAGGAGGGCGAGCGCGAGCGTCTCCAGGCCTTCGAGGGCGTGGTCATCGCCAAGCGCAACCGCGGGCTGAACTCCGCCTTCACGGTGCGCAAGATCTCCCATGGCGAGGGGGTGGAGCGGGTATTCCAGACCTATAGTCCGGTGATCGCCGAGATCCAGGTCAAGCGCCGCGGTGACGTGCGCCGCGCCAAGCTCTACTACCTGCGCGGGCTCACCGGCAAGGCCGCCCGTATCAAGGAAAAGCTCTAGTAGGGTCCGCCGCCCGAGGGTACCGGGTGGGCCGGGGCTTTGAGGAGCGGCGGACCCTTGGTCTGCCTGCTTTTCCAGCCGGCGCCGGACTGGTATCGGAACTTCCGTTTTGCGGTACCAAGGGTCGATGCGGGAGGTCCTGGTATGGCACCATGACCGACGACGGTCCTCAAAGGGCCGGGTGAGGCTAGAGTGGGCGCGACCTTTTACTGGCACGACTACGAGACCTGGGGCGTCGACCCGCGGCGGGATCGCCCCTGCCAGTTCGCCGGGCAGCGCACCGACGCGGACCTCAATCCGGTCGGCGAGCCCCTGGTGCTCTACTGCCGGCCCGCCCTGGACCTGCTGCCCCAGCCGGAGGCCTGTCTGGTCACCGGCATCACGCCCCAACTGGCCGCTGCAAAGGGTCTGATCGAGGCCGAGTTCACCGCCGCCATCGCGGACGCGCTGAGTGTCCCCGGCACCTGCGGGACCGGCTACAACAGCATCCGCTTCGACGACGAGGTCACCCGCCACCTCCTCTACCGCAACCTGCGCGACCCCTATGCCCGCGAGTGGCAGAACGGCAATTCGCGCTGGGACCTGATCGACATACTGCGCCTGGCCCAGGCCCTGCGCCCGGAGGGTATCGTCTGGCCGCTGCGCGACGACGGGACCCTCTCCTTCCGACTGGAAGACCTGACCGCGGCCAACGCCATCCCGCACGCCGGTGCCCACGATGCCCTCGTCGATGTGCAGGCGACCATCGCGCTCGCCCGACTGCTGCGTCGCGCCCAACCCCGGCTCTATGACTATGCCCTGCGGCTGCGCGACAAGCGTGAGGTGCGGACCATGCTGGAGAAGGGCGAACCCCTGGTGCACGCCTCCGCCCGCTTTCCGGCCGCCCTGGGGTGCATCGCCCCGGTGGTCGCGGTGGCGGCGCACCCGACCAACGGCAACGGCGTCATCTGTCTGGACCTGCGCGCGGACCCGGACCTGTTGCTGGACCTGTCGGTGGAGGAACTGCGTCGGCGGCTCTTTACCCCGAGCGCCCAGTTGCCGGCCGGGGTCGAGCGTATCCCGCTCAAGACGGTCCAGGTCAATCACTCCCCGGTGCTGGCCCCGCTCAAGACCCTGACGGCAGCGGCGGCGGCGCGCTGGTCCATCGACCCGGCCCAGGTCGTGCGCCGGGCCCAGACCGTCAGGGACAAGGCCGTCGCCATCCGCGCGCGCGTCCAGGCGGTGCATCAGCCGGCGCCCGAGGGGCCGAACGGCCAGTCAGCAACCGACCCGGACCTGATGCTCTATTCCGGTGGCTTCCTGTCGGATGCCGATCGCCGGACCCTGGAGCGCATCCGCGCCCTGGCCCCCGCGGACCTGGCCGCGGCCAATCCCCGTTTCGCCGACCCGCGCCTGCCGCAGATGCTCTTTCGCTACCGCGCCCGCAACTGGCCCGAAACCCTGAGTGAGCAGGAGCGCGAGGAGTGGGACGCCTGGCGCCTCACCCGCCTTACCGACCCCCAGGCCGGCGGCAGCATCCAGTTGGATCAGTACGAGGCCCAGCTTGCCGCGCTGACGCAGACCCATGCCGCCGACCCCGCCAAGCGCCAGGTCCTCGATCAGTTGGGCGCCTGGGCCGAGTCGCTGATGGATGCCGGGGACTGAGGACTCTCCGGGAAAGAGCGGTCAGCGGTCAGCCGTCAGCGACCAGCCGGCAGCCAAATGTGCATCAGCACCCTACGAGCCGTCTTGGCGCCACGGGCGCGACCTGCCGGGCGCCTGAAAACTCTTGAAACCCGAAGCTGAAAGCTGACTGCTGACTGCTGAAAGCTGAAAACTGACCGCTCTTTCAAGGATTACCCGGGCGGCAACGCGTCGCAGTAGTCCTGCACCGCGGCGAGGATCGCCGCCGCGATCCGTTGCTGGTAGGCACCCTGGGCGAGCAGTGACTCCTCGTCGCGGTTCAGGATCACCCCGGCCTCCAACAGCACCGCCGGCATGGCGGCCCCCTTGAGCACCACCAGGTCGTCGAAGCGATAGAGCCCGAGCCTGGCATCGAGCAGGGGCCGGTGCTCGCCCGCGATCGGTTCGGCATGGTGCAGGGTCGGCGTCAGCCCCCGCGCCGTGAGCGAGCGCCCGAGCAGCTCGGCAAACTGCCGGCTGCGCTCGGCTTGGCGATTCTTGGCGGAAACGAAGAGCGAGAAGCCGCGAAAGCGATCACTGTAGGCTCGGGTGACGCCATCCAGGGTCCACTTCGACAGATAGCGCGGCTGCACCGAGTCGTGGTGGATCGACAGTAACAGGTCGGCCCCGCGCCGCGCGGCCTCGTCCGTGCGCCCCCGCAGCGAGTGGGCAGTGCCGTCGGCGTTGATCACAAAGCGCTTGCGGAACCCGCCGGCCGCGAGTGCGTCGGCCGTCGCCGCGGCCAGGTCGCGATTGAACCGAAACTCGGGCACGCCGCGCGCGCTGACGGCGCCCGGGCTGCGCAGCGAGTGCCCGACATCGATGGCGACGACGAAAGCGGCCGGGGAACAGGCACGGGCCGGCGCGCCGTGGCACAGGATGAGCAGCAACACCAGGCCGATCAGACGGCTTTTCTCCGACATGTGGGGGTCTCCAGGGTGGGTCTGAACTGCGGCCCAGAAAGAACAGTCATGCGGAACCAGCGCGGCTTGCGGGTCGGGTGACGCCCGGTCAGAAACCCTGGCCCTTCTTGGTCACGATCATCCGCTCCACGTCTGCCAGCCGCAGCTCGCGCCCGTCCAGGGTGCGGACCACGCGGCCCTGGATGTCGCGCCGGTGCGCCTGGTAGCGCGTGATGGACCCGGTATTGGCGTTGACCACCTGGACCTCCACCACCTGATCGCCCAGTGCCCAGCCGCGGTACAGGTACCATCTGCTGCCGAGCAGCATGACCGCCACCACGCCATAGGCGGCCCAGCGGACTGCACCGGCGGGCAGCAGCGCGGGCCGCGGCGCTCCGTCGGCCAGGGGCCGACCCCGGCCGCCCAGCCGCTGCCGGACGAAGAAGAAGGCGGCGAGCACCACCGCGGCGGTCAGCAGGAATTTCCAGATCATTATGGATTGGCTGTCGGTGAGTCAGGTAGGCGTGGTTGAGACTAAAAAGAGTATTTGGCCGCAAATGAACGCGAATAAGCGCAAATAAATCGGCTGGTTAGCATCGTCGCGGGCGTCACTCGGACGGTGAAGATGCAGTAAAGGCCAAATCTCTGATTATTCGCGTTAATTTGCGTTCATTTGCGGTTAAACTGCTTTTTTCGGGGTTGAAGCGCGCAGCCGCCGATGTGGCGGCCCTGCGGCCGGGTCGACAGGCTAACACGAGCGCACCCCCGCCTTCCCGGGTTGCGGGTCCGTACCCCTGCCGTTTACCATCCCGTCCGCCGCTCCAGTGACCCGTTCAGCCGACCCGATCCCATGCGTCAACCATCCTACCTGTCGGCCCCGCCCCCGGCGCTCCTGTGGGCGCTGCCGCTCCTGGCGGCCCTGGCGGCGGGCTGCGACTGGTCGGCGCCGCCGACCGTCAATCTGCACCGGGCGGTTCAGGTAGGCGATCTGGACCAGATCAGACGGCACATCGCCGCCGGGACCGACCTGAATCAGCGCGACGGCATCGGCGACCTGCCCCTGCACCTCGCCGCCCGGGCCGGGCAGGTCGCCATCGCGCGTGAATTGGCGGACCATGGGGCTACCCTGACGGCCCGCGACAGCGGCGGCCGCACCCCCCTGGAACTGGCCCTGACCCACGGCAGGACCCAGGTCGCCATCCTGCTGGTGCAACTGGGCGCACCGCTGGAGGCCCAGGCGATGCTGGTCACCCTGGTGCGCGCCGGGGTCTGGGACCGCGACAGTGTCGACTTCCTGCTGCGCCGCGGGGCCGACCTGAACCGGCCCGACGCCCAGGGCCGCACGCCGCTGCACCTGGCGGTTATCCTGGGCCACTTGGAGACCGTCAAACGGCTGATCGCCCGCGGGGCCGACGTCAACCGCCCCGATGGGGCCGGCCAGACGGCACTCGCGCTGGCCCGTGCCCGCGACCCCAGGCAACCCAATACTGCCGACATCCAGACGGCATTACAACAATCCGGCGCCCGCCCCTGAGCGGTGCGGCGCCCCAACCCTTGGGAGAGACAGCAATGGCAGAAACAGTGGAGGACCTGACCGTTTCCTATACGGAGGACGGTATCGAGACCAGCAAGGAACTGGACAAGGTGATCCTGTCCAAGGGCAGTTGGACCACCATCGTCTTCCGCTATCAGGACTGGGACAAGGCCAAAGAGGTCTATGGCCCGGACAAATTCACCATCCGCCGCTACCAGAAGCGCGCCGGCGAATACCGCCAGCAATCCAAATTCAACATCTCCAGCCGCGCCCAGGCGGAGGGGCTGATCAAGGCGTTGCAGGGGTGGTTGGGGGAGGGGGGCGACGAATGATGGGCGGGTGCCCACGCGTAAGGTGAGCAATGGTCGGAGCGGCAAACCGCGCCCGTTGCGGGCGACCGGACTGCCGGGTCGGGCTGCTGGTCCTGATCCTGCTCGGGGCTATCCCGCCGGCACGGGTGAGCGCGGCCGAACCGCGCCTGCCCGGGGAGTCGCGATGTTTCGGTCAGATCTATACCGGCACGCGCGGGGACGCTGTCCCGATCTGGCTGCACTTGGTCAGAAGCAAGAATGACCTGAGCGGCTCTTATTATGAGCAGAGCGATAGCCAATACGACGCGGCGACGAATCGCTACCGAACACGGGAGTTGTATGGCAACCTGGCGGCGGACGGGCAATTCGTCCTCCGGGAAACGGACCGGAGCAATGCTGGCGACCCGCCGCGCACCGGCAGGATCGCGGGCACCTTCGATCCTCGGGGCGAGGCCACCGGGTCCTGGGAGTCGGCGTCTGGTGAGCGGTCGGCCCTGTTTCATATCAGGCCCGTGGACAGCCTGGAGCAGGGACGGGAGCCGCGCTGGCGGCTGCGTTTTGCGCCGGGGAGCCTGTCGGACGAGCCCGGCCCGGTGTGGTTCTCCATCGCCGGGGGCCCGGAGCTGGTTCTCACCCGGCCGGACAATAAGGCGGTCGCGCCTTGTTTCCCCCCCCAGTCGTTCTTCGCGTATGCCGATCTTCTTGATCCCGGGTCGGTCCAGGTGCGAAGACTCGGCGGCGAGCCTGATGTCTATTGGATGACCTACGATCTTAAGAGCGAATACTGGAATCGGCGGGAGCGCGAGCGACGCCAACGCGTGGTGCTTGCGAGCGATACTGAGCATAGCCTGTTCGATGAGTGGTCACAGGATTTCAGCGGCTCGGGCAACGGGAGCTGGGGCTTCGAGCGGTCTGAGGACTATGCCGCAAGTTATCGTGGGGACAGCCTGAACGTCGTGAAGACGACGACCGCCGGCGAGGAGGTCGAGGACGATTGCGGACAATGCGAATACGCACATGACAGTTGCGCCGCGGACTGCGATAGCTTCACGTGTGCGCGGGAAAGGGCCGACACGTTGGCGCGGTGCCTGGATCTCTGTCGTCGCGATTGCGAACGAGAAGACTGGATGCAGGAATGCTACGCCGGGAAGATCACACTCCTGTCCTCGGCAAGCAAGCGGGTGCGCAAGCTCGAGGTTCCGACCGGCCGTGTCGAATCCGACCAGGTCCTGGCGACGCGGACCTATACGCCGGGTTGGTTTCGTTGCTCCGGTCAAGCCAAGGCGCCGCTGCGTTTTCTGGTCCGCGACGACGGCCGCACCGCATGGCTGCTGGTGCGTGACGCGCACCAGGGGCCGGCCGACCTCGATCCTGAGACGCCCGTCGCGATTCCCGCCCATACCGCCTGCTGGCTGTATAACCGGGAGCCCTGGGACAAGCAGGATGGGGACCGGGTCTATCCGTCGGCACCGCCGGACCAACTGCGTCCCAATCCCGTGGTTCCAGAGGATTGCTGCATCCTGGAAGTCTCCGCCGACGGGAAGCGGACTTTCCTCTATGGCAAGGGCAGCGACGAGAAGCCGGGCGCTTTGCTGGCCGTTGTCGACAATGACACACAGGGCTGCTACAGCGCCAATGTCGCGCAGAACGGGCGCTGGGGGAAGGCCTGGAGCGAGCCGTTCGGACCTGACCAGCGGATGACCCTCGGCTCGGGTGGGCGGCTGCGCAGTGCGGCCTTTGCGGGTGCGCCGGAGATCCGGTATCCGGGCACGCAGGGCGGCGCGGCACGCCTTGCCATCGGCACGCCGGTCCTGGTCCTGGGGCGCTCAGCCCTGGCCACCCGCGTGGCCGGGGTGCAGGACTACTGGTACTACGTCGTGGGGCCGCAGGGTGTCAACGGATGGGCCTTCGGTGGACTGCTGACGCCCTTTGATTCCTCCCATCCCGAACAGGCCTACCGTCGGATTGTGGAGCATTACCTGGCAGCGGCGTCGCACGACGCGATGGAGGAGGCCGACTTCGCGGCCTTCCTTGGCCGGCTGCGGGCCGAACTGCCCAAGGCGGCGGCGCTGGCCGGGGAGGCGCAGGAGGGGCCGCGCCGACTGCTCGAGCGCTTCGACGAGCGGATGCAGACCTGCCGCACCCCCGGCCGCGCACTGCAAGGGCACAGGGGCGCGGTGCGGGTGCAATCCGTGCCCCGTCACTCACGCATTACCCTTGGCGCGGGCGTGCTTGTGCGGCCCGAGCCGCAATCCGGTTGCGGGCAACTCCAGCGCCTCCCCCTGGGGACGGTGGTCTCCGTGACGAAGCGGACCGCGGGGACTGAACGCATCGGCGATGTCGAGGACCGCTGGCACCAGGTGCAGACCGCCGACGGCATCCTGGGTTGGGTCTTTGGGGGTCTTCTCGCCCCCTTCGATCCGGCCCATCCGCAGCAGGCGTACGGGGTGATCCTAGAGCGCCATACCGCCGCCGCGGGCGCTGCCTTCCGTGATGAGGTCGAGTTCCTGCAGTTCCTTGGAGCCGGCCGCGCCCACCTGCCGCCAGCGCTGTCTCCCGATCTGGAGTTGGCACGCTTGGACAGCATCGACCGGCTTGCCGCCATGGCCCCTGCGTCCGGGCTGGAGACCCTGAGTGCACCCTGGCTTGCCGCTCAGTTGGCGGGATTGGAGCCCTATCTGGTAGAGGGCTATCTGCGAATCGGTGACGCCTACTGGGGCTGGCATGACCGCAATCCGCGCCACCCTGCCGCGGAGCGGGCGGCTTGGCGTGGGACCCGGAGCCCGCGGGTGATCGGATTGGATGGCCCGGTGGACGATGGGGAGGCCGCGGGCGAGGACTGCGACGAGGCCTGTGCCGCAGCGGCCATTGCGGCGCTCCCGGCCGACCCCTTCATCCGCTATCTCGCGCTCTACCCCTTGGCAGTCCATGCCGCAGAGGCGGCTGGGAAGGTGCAGGAAACCCTCAGTGACTATTTGACGACCTGGTTGGACGAGAAGCCGGAAATCGCCTGCTGGGCCCCGGTCCGCCAAGGTCTGGAGGCCGCACTGCGTTCCCTGCAACCGGTCAAGGATGCGCGGGTCAGCGCGGCCGGGGAGGCGGGCGCCCGGATCAGGCAACTGATTACGCGCTGTATGGCGCAGTGATCCTAACGGCCATGGCGCCTGCGCCACCCCGAAAGATGAACGTTGCGGGCGCCATGGCCGTTCCCTCACCCCGCCCTCTCCCAAAGGGAGAGGGAGCGAAGAGTTCCAGATAGGGGCCGGGGGAACAGCGCTCGATGATGTCGAAGATCTCGTCCGGCTTGCGCGAGTGCTCACGCTTTCGGGTCGAGAGCAGATTGACCTGCCGGCGTCCCGGCGCCAGGGTCCGCATACCGCCGCGCACGCCGAACAGGATCATCTCAGTCACGTTTCTGAAATAGAAGCCGACGCCGCGCCCATCCGGTCCGCCGTCCTTGCGGACCTTATACCAGATCAGTTCCTAGCCTGGATGGAGCGCAGCGGAATCCCGGTCCCTGCGGCACGAAGCTTCTAGCCCAATGCCGTTAAGTTAAGCCCGGGGCGGCCCGCCCCGAGCCTCTCGTTCCCACGCTCCAGCGTGGGAATGCCGCGCGGGCGCTCCGCGTCCCTTTTGGTTACTGGCCGCGGAGCGCCCGCTCTTGCTCCCCTGCTTCCGCGTGGGAGCAAGCAGCGCTTAAACTAACGCATTGGCTTGTAGCCTAGGTTCGGCATTTTCTCACGCCAACGCGCCAGCCTCGCCAAGAAATACAATAGGGTAGATCCAGCAGCCAGATCACCCGCCGGGTGAATCGCACGGCGAAAACTCAACCCAACTTTGTAAGGTAACCGTCCATGTTGACCATTGTTGCCGTCAGGGCGATTCCCCCAGCGACCATTGAATTCGACCTCTCCGACGGAAATACCCTGACCATCGATGCGACCGGGATCATCAGTTCCTGCGGCTACGAACCGCTGATTGCTCCCGACCAGTTTGCGGCTGTTGCCGTATCCGACTGGGGCCACGGAATAGAATGGCCTGCGATCGACCAGGGGTTCTCCATCGAGACATTGATCCGCCTGGTCCGCGAGCAGGCCGGCACCGCCTTTCCGACGGTCGACTTCAATACCTGGATGAAGCGCAATGGACTTACGCTCACTACCGCCGCCCAGGCACTGGGGCTCTCCCGCCGCACCATCATCTATTACAACACCGGCAGAAGCCCATCCCCATCTATATCGGATTGGCCTGCGAGGGGTGGGAGGCGCGTAACCGCCGCCAGGCCGCATAGACCCGGCCGCAGGTTCCTCGCTTGCGGCCGGCATCCCGCGCGCCCCCTTGGCCGATAACCTGAGCGAGACCGCCCGAACTGATTACCCGAGTGCACCAATGAACACCCCAGCTTCGCGGTGATCCTGGAGCACGAGGCAATCCCCAAGGCTTACCGCCTCGCACGACTCCTGGCCGTCAAAGAGACAAACCTGGAGGAAAGCACCTTCCCGGAGGTCTGCTCCTATTCCCTGCAAGAGACCAGTGACACCGGCCCTTTTTTCCATCGGGAACCATCGGTCCTGGGTTCGCACCACGCGGTCCTCCTTGCCGACCGCAAGGCGCGGTGCTAACGTGCCACGGAACAGGGCGAAGACGCGAGACCATCATGGTTCCAACCTCACACCCATCCGCTGTCAAGGTGATCGGCGCCAAGGGCCAGATCTCCCTTGGAAAACAGTACGCGGGCCGACAAGTGCCGGTCGAGGAGCAGGAGCCCGGCGTCTGGCTGGTGCGCACCGTCACGGTCGTACCGGACAACGAACACTGGCTGCACCTGCCCCAGGCCGCGGCCGACTTGGAGCAGGCATTGACTTGGGCGGCGGCCAACCCGGCCGACGATGCCAACGCAGAGCAGTTGCTAAAAGCGTTTGCCGATGGTCGGGAGTAAGGTCGAGGCTCGGGTCCGGCTAGGCGATTTCGGAAAAACCTTGTGCCGAAGGACACGGCGCCGTGTAGCATGGATAAGGCGCGCGCAAAGACCTTGCAGACCGCGCACAGCGCTCGATCACGCCGAATCCACCAAGCGCTCCGGAAACCGTGGTCTGTCCCTGAGGTATCCCCACGAATTTCGCCTCCGCTTATTCATCTAACAATAGCGCCTGGTGGAATTGGGCGACCTGCTCTTCCGGCGCTAAGAATTCGGATAGAGCGATCTCTACTTTCGTGATGTTCA
>Ga0247840_10003438_pt1 | contig 26720 bp, 28 predicted proteins | sample LaCruzMarch2015__FD_192404 | JGI IMG/M metagenome (GOLD analysis project Ga0247840, IMG submission 192404) | Freshwater microbial communities from meromictic Lake La Cruz, Castile-La Mancha, Spain - LaCruzMarch2015_17m | ecosystem: Environmental > Aquatic > Freshwater > Lake | place: Spain...
TCGACCCCTACACCATCGCCGACTTCGCGCCCATCATCGAGAACTGGCTGCCGCTGACCTTCGCGGTCAACAGCCTCAACCGCAGCATGGGCCAGCAGGACCTCTATCCCTTCGTCCTGCCCCAGGCAGCGATCGATCGGCTTGCCTACATCCACCGGGTGGTGCGGGAGGGGCGCGATCAGAACTGAGGTGGCGACCGACGAGATCCCGGGTACGCTGTCGTTGTCGTAATCGTTGTCGTTGTCGAATAATCCGACCACGATTACGACAACGACAACGACGCCCGGTCCGTGAGAACGCCCGGTCGCTGTAGCTGTAGGGTACGCATCGCGTACCCTACGACATGTGCGTTAACACGGCACTGGACGCGGAGCGCCCGCACTTGCTCCCACGCGGGAGCGTGGGAGCCAGAGGCTCGATCGCCGCGGCCAGGGTTTCGATTCGCCATGGTGCGCACGGCGCACCGCGACCCGGTCACTGGTCCGGGTATTCTCAGCGTGCGGTACTGGTGCCTCCCCCGGGTATCTGCAAACACTGAGCATCGCCCAGCGCCCGGATTGCTCGGAAACGGGACAGCCGCGGGGCTCGACTGTTCGCGTTCGGAACAGCGTTGCGCCGCGCGCGGCACGCCTGCCGGGCACAGTGAAGCGACCCGGTCCGCGCGGCCCGATCCGCGGCCCCGTCGGCGCTGGTTCCAGGCGCCGCGCGGGCCGCGACCGCGCTCCTGGCACAGGCCGTGCTTGCGCCGATCTACAGGGTGTCCCGCCGCCTGCCCCGCACCCGGCCCCATCCGCACCAAACCAATAAGCCCGAGGAGTGAACCCATGATCTACGCCAATCCCGGCCAACCCGGCTCCAAGATCACCTTCAAGAAGCGCTACGACAACTTCATCGGCGGGCGCTGGACGCCCCCGGCCAAGGGCGCCTATTTCGAGAATGTCTCCCCGGTCAACGGCAAGGGCTTCTGCGAGGTGGCACGCTCCAGTGCCGAGGATATCGAGGCCGCGCTCGACGCCGCCCACGCCGCCCGCGAGGGCTGGGGCAAGACCCCGGCGGCCGAGCGCGCCAACATCCTGGTCAAGATCGCCCAGCGCATGGAGGACAACCTGGAACTGCTGGCCGTGGCCGAGACCTGGGACAACGGTAAGCCGGTGCGCGAGACCCTGGCCGCGGACCTGCCGCTGGCCATCGACCACTTCCGCTATTTCGCCGGCTGCATCCGCGCCCAGGAGGGGTCCCTGTCGGAGATCGACGAGAGCACCGTCGCCTACCACTTCCATGAGCCGCTGGGCGTGGTCGGCCAGATCATCCCCTGGAACTTCCCGCTCCTGATGGCCACCTGGAAGCTCGCCCCGGCGATCGCCGCCGGCAACTGCGTGGTGCTCAAGCCCGCCGAGCAGACCCCGGTCGGCATCCTGGTGTGGGCCGAGTTGATCGGGGATCTCCTGCCCCCCGGGGTCCTCAACATCGTCAACGGCTTTGGCCTGGAGGCCGGCAAGCCGCTGGCGTCGAGCCCGCGCATCGCCAAGATCGCCTTCACCGGTGAGACCACCACCGGCCGGCTGATCATGCAGTACGCGGCGCAAAACCTGATCCCGGTCACGCTCGAGCTGGGCGGCAAGTCGCCCAACATCTTCTTCGACGATGACTGTGCCGCCGACGACGACTTCTTCGACAAGGCGGTCGAGGGCTTCGTCATGTTCGCGCTGAACCAGGGCGAGATCTGTACCTGCCCCAGCCGCGCCCTGATCCAGGAGTCGATCTACGACCGCTTCATGGCCAAGGCGCTGGCCCGGGTCAAGGCGATCAAGCAGGGCAATCCGCTCGACACCGACACCATGCTCGGCGCCCAGGCGTCCAGCGAACAGCGCGAGAAGATCCTGAGCTACTTCGAGATCGGCCGCCAGGAAGGGGCCGAGGTCCTGACCGGCGGGGCCGCGGCCAACTTGGGCGGGGACCTGGAGGGCGGCTATTACATCCAGCCCACCGTGTTCCTGGGCAACAACCGGATGCGCATCTTCCAGGAGGAGATCTTCGGCCCCGTGGTTTCGGTCACCACCTTCAAGGACGAGGCCGAGGCCCTGCACCTGGCCAACGACACCCTCTACGGCCTGGGCTCCGGGGTCTGGAGCCGCGATGCCGGACGCTGCTTCCGCATGGGCCGCGGCATCCACGCCGGCCGCGTCTGGACCAACTGCTACCACGCCTACCCGGCCCACGCCGCCTTCGGCGGCTACAAGCAGTCCGGCATCGGGCGCGAGACCCACCGCATGATGCTCGACCACTACCAGCAGACCAAGAACCTGCTGGTGAGCTACAGCCCCAAGGCACTGGGCTTCTTCTAGCCCGGCCCCGCATGGCGAACCCTACACCAGTCGCGCGCCCGTAGGGTCCGCTGCGCGGACCAAGGCCATTGCCAAAGCAGTCCCCGTAGCCCGGATGGAGCGCAGCGGAATCCGGGGGCGGCCTCGCGGATAAACAAAAAATCCGTGGGTTGCGGCGGGGACCTGGATTGCGCTGCGCTCCATCCCGAGGTCGAGACCATGAGCGATCCCACCCCAGTCCCCAGAGTCGTCGCCACCGAGTCGGCCGCCCGCCTGATCGCGGAACTCCAGGCCGAGCACGGCCCGCTGCTCTTCCACCAATCCGGCGGCTGCTGCGACGGCTCCTCCCCCATGTGCTTCGCCCAAGGAGATTTTCTGGTCGGCGACCAGGATGTCCTGCTGGGCGAGATCGCCGGCGCGCCCTTCTATATCGGCCGGCCCCAATTCGCCGTCTGGCGCCATACCCAGCTCATCATCGATGTCGTCCCAGGCCGCGGGGGCATGTTCTCGCTGGAGAACGGGCGGGAGGTCCGCTTCCATACCCGCTCGCGCCTCTTCACGGATGCGGAGTCGGCGCAACTTGCTGCGGCGGACCCGCAGTCGGAAGCGCAGGACCCGGGTTGGACGGTCCTTCCCGCGCGATCCTGATGGCGCGGCTGTCGTGACGCAGATCAGTTCGAACCGACCGATATGCCCAAGACCAGCAACGCGAGCATCCGGTCGCGCGCAGCACCTGCGCCCCGACGCGGCGCGGACAGCGGCGGCTGGCCGAAGAACGCTTCCGTCAAACCAATCCCGCCGTCCTGCAAGGACTGCCCGGCGTGTGAGCGGAAGCCGGCGGGGCCAAAGGACGGTTCACGGGCCGAGCCGCCCGGCGCGCGACCGGCCCCATGGACCGGATCGGGCTGCTGGCGACCCTAAACAGACCTTGAGCGTGAGGCGCCCAGAGGCAGCAGGGCACCGGCAAGCAGTCATACACACCGACAGCGCGGGCGATTCGGAAACCTTGATCATCGCCGAAACTATCTCTTGTCACCTGCAACTCTGCGCCCCAAAATCAGCGGTGCCCGCACTCGGCAAGCGTTCCCTCCCTAGGCAGGTTCCCCGGCACTCATGATCCGTTCCCTTGAGTTTGATGGCTACAGAGGCTTTCCCTGCCGTCGCCAGTACGATCGCAGCCAGCCATTTCAGCGGCTGGACCTCGCGCCGCTAACCCTCCTGATTGGGCGGAACAACGCGGGCAAGACCAGCGTCGCCACCTTGCTTTACCAGGTGCTGGGCGGTTTGGCCGGCATCAGTAAAGAGGCGCTGCCCCTGACGGTAGGAGGCAGTCCTGTGGCCGAGTGTTTTCAGGACTTGCTACCCGCGCGGGATTTAAGTGCGTTCCTGGAACTTGCAGTGTCCATTGCGACCAAGAGTGGTCTGCACCGGCTGGAAACGATCCTATACCTTCGTAGTTTGCTGGACGACGACCCGCGCCCCCGGGCCCGTCACGTTGGATGGGACGGGGCGGATTACCCCGCTCCCGACGGCCCCCTTGAGTGTTTTCCGATCCCTGAAGTTCCCGAGCAAACCGCAGTGCGCGATGAGGCCAGGCAGATATTGCAGGCCAGTGTGTGGCTCGGTCCCTTGCGTGAACGGGTGCCTGAAATTCCGTCTCGGCATGGGCACAATCCCCAGACCCCCACGATAGGACCGTCGGGTCAGGGCGTGACAGAACTCCTGGCCGAGGATGAAACGGTCTTCGGTGAGGTCTCGACTTGGCTTGCCGCGAACGCCGGCCTATCCCTGCGTTGGGAGAAGAACCTCGACCTCTGGCGCTTGCAGACGACGCGCGGCGTTGCCCGCAGCGTTCCGATCACCCAAGTGGGTACCGGCGTGCATCAGTTGCTCCCGGTGTTGACGCTCGCCAAGTGGCGGAATCGGAATGCCAACCCAAGGCCGTTTATCGATGTTGTCCAGCAGCCGGAGTTGCATCTGCATGATGCACTGCATTCGATGCTCGGCGACCTCTTTCTGGACGTCGCCCGTACCGGTGTCGGAATCACTGTCGTGGAAACCCATGCCGAGGGCTTACTGTTGCGGGTGCGTCGGCGTATTGCCGAGAGCGAGGGCGAGATACCGCCGGAGCTGGTGGCGCTCTACTACATTGATGACGCACCGGACGGCAGCACGCTCCGTCGTATCCGCATCCTTGAGACGGGCGAGGTCGATTACTGGCCGCCAGGCGCCTTCTTGGAGTCTTATGAAGAGGTCAAGGCCCTGCGGCGCGCTCAACGGTTCAAGGGGCATTGATGCGATTTACGATTGAAATGCCGAAGGGAGAGGATACGGTTGCGGTCTGGAACGACCTGGTGGCGCTGCCATTCCTGGATCGGCTGATCTTCCGCGCGGACGAGGCCGCACACACCGTCGTGCTGCGGGACGCGGATCTGCTCGATAACAGTGAGTGGTTCCAACATGCTCGGCAGACCACGCAAGACCTCCTCTTGGAACTCCGCGAATTAGCCCGTGCCTCCGCATGGAACTCTGAGCGTGCAACCACAACGACTTGCCATGTCTCAACGGCTGCCGAGGCCGAACGGGCGTTGCGCATCGCCAACTCGCCGCTCAAGGTGCTTGTGGAGAATAGCCTCCGGGATGGGGCGCTGCTTGAAGTGGCGGCGCGCCTCCTCGCAGATGAGCCGGTTCGACAGTTATGGATCAATCCCCCTGTGCCTCCGGCCATTGATGTGATCCACTCTGGGGGTGCGGGAGATATGCCGAAGCACATGGAGCAAGAAGCGGCCAGAACGCGAGGCGCTGACATCCCGTTGAGATTGATTGCCGTCGTGGACTCGGACAGGTCCGGCCCCGGAGCGTTACCCTCTCAGAAAGCCACTGTTCTTACGTATGGACGCGAGCGAACATGCTGGACCTGTTCGATTCAGTGCGCTGGCGCTATCCGATTGGCACACTTCTGTTTTGGAAGTCTTCCAAGGAGACCGCGAGACCGCTCTTCCGCTTCGGGCCCTTCGACCTTTCGCAGACCCGACCGCTGGAAACGCTGTTGCTGTTGGACGGCCAGCAACGGCTCACGACTCTGGCGGGCGTGCTACTGCGGGACTCCGGACTTCCCAGCTGGTCCGGTGACGATGAAGACGCCGAGCGCTGGAACGTCTATTTCGATGCCAGTGGCGGCCAGACGGACGAGAAGAGGCAGGAGGATAAGAGTCGTGAGGGGGTGTTCATGCACCTCGCCTCCGGTGCTACGGCCCAGCCATGGCAGGTTCCGCTCCATCAGTTGAGCGATACCAATAAGCTTTTTGAGACCATTGCCCCGATTTTCAACGCTGCACCGGAAACCCTCGCGGCGGCCGGAGTCGGCAAAGAGGTCTTGGTCAACCGGCTTCAGGGAGTGGCGAGGGCCTTGCAATCCTACAAGATTCCCATCGTGGAATTTATGACCGACGACCTGAACCTGGCGGTGGAGAGCTTCACCCGCTTGAATCGAAAAGGGGTCGCTATCGGCGCCGACGAGATGTTCTCGGCCCTCACCTATCAGGCTGGGGCTCAGAGAGGGTTCCGTATCGCAAGCGAGATCGACAGTACCCTGGCCGAGATCAAGCAGACCGGGTTCGGTAAGGTCAACCGCGTCCTGGTCCTGCGGGCCTTCCTGGTTGCCGCGGACCTTGACCCGTATCGCACTGACTGGAGCAAGCTCGGGGACGAGACGCAGAAAAGCGTGGCCAACAAGCTGCCGGAGGCCATGCGCCGGGCGCGGGAAGGGCTGCTGCGCGGGATCGAGCTGCTGCGAGAGGAGCACATCCATAACGCCCGTATGCTGCCCTATGGGTTGCAATTGGTGGGTCTGAGCGCCTGGCTCGGGGAGGACCCGAGTCCGACCGTTGAGGCCAAGCGCCTGCTCCGGCGCTGGCTCTGGCTCACTGGATTCGCAAGCTGGTTCGGTCAGGGCAATCCATCCCGCTATGCCGCCGTCCTCGCAGAACTGCGTGACCGAGCCCGTATGGTTCGGGAGCAAGGGGCTCCGGTACCATCCGAACTACGATATCTCCCTTGGGATACCCGGGCGGAGCCCTTTCCGGAGCGCTATGACCTGCGTAGCGCCCGGGTACGGACTCTGCTATGTCTGCTGGCCCGTAGGGGTGTCTTCAATCCGGACGGCACGCGCAAAGACGCACGCGCCATCGCCGACGATTTCGCACGCAACGGCCCTGAGGCCATGCGCACCATCTGGGCCTCATCGCAATCGCTGTTGCGCTCCAGTCCTGCCAATCGAATGTTCGATGTCTTTGGACTGGAACGTGGTCAGGCACGCACCCTTTTTCGGCGGACTGAGTTGGTCCATCCGCAGGCGTTTCTCGAATCGCACTGGCTGCCTTATCCTTTGGACGATGCCCTCCAAAAATCCGATAGCATGGAACTGGTGCTGAAAAGGCGCCTGGAAGAGATGATCACGCTGGAGCGGCAGTTCATGTTCGAACTCGGGATTCAACTACCGGCGTCCGCCCAACCAGGGGCGAGCATCATCGACCAAGATGACGATGCCCCCCTGCCAATGCCGGATGCGGAGGACGTGTAAATCAGCGAATACTCGCTCTAGCGACCGGGTCGCCTCGAATCGCGGCGGTCTCTGGGTCACATATGTACGAGGGCCACATTTGATTGATTTCAGTTAGGCTCGTTGACGGCTTCCCGTACCATAACTGTCGCACGCTTGGTCCTACTCAGGGACCGCTTATGGCCGTGAGCCGTCGGTCAGCCATACACTTAGGACCATCCGTCGGTTCGCGTTACACAGCAGGCATCTGAAACCTGCGTTGACTCCGCCCCGCCCACGAGTCCGGGCAACCACGGGTGCCGCCGGGACTCAGAGGATCGCGCGCACCACGCCGCCGTCCACCCGCAGGGCCGCGCCGTTGGTCGCGGAGGCGCCCGCACCGCACAGATAGACGATCATGTTCGCGACCTCCTCGACCGTGGCGAAGCGCCGCAGCAGCGAGGAGGGCCGGGCGGTGTCGAAGAACTCCTTCTCCATCGCCGCCAAGCTGATCCCCCGCTGCTGCGCCATCTGCTCGACGAAGACCGCCACGCCCTCCGAGCGGGTCGGCCCCGGCAGCACGCTGTTGACCGTGACCCCGGTCCCGGCGGTGGTCTCCGCCAGGCCCCGGGCAATCGCTAACTGGGCGGTCTTGGTCATGCCGTAGTGGATCATTTCCGCCGGGATCTGCACCGCCGATTCGCTGGAGACGAAGTTGATCCGGCCCCAGTCGCGCCCGGAATCGCCAAACGAAGCGGATTTCACGCGCGAGATTGCCTTCGGTCTTGCTCAGTGTCGGCGCGGGTGTTAGGGTCAGGGCAACGTCTCACAGACAGACTCCCATCGGCAGGGCTAACCCCATGAAGGTCGATATCATCACTTAGCAAACGGGGCAGCGGCTACCTGGCACAGGTCAGCAATCTGCCGGAGATCCGCGCCAAGGAGGCGACCCGCGAGGCCGCGTTGCGCGGGGTCGAGCGGCGGCTGCGGGCCTATTTCGACCGGGTGGAACTGGTCCGCTTAGACCTCGGCGATAGCCGCTCACTGCTTGAGCACTTCGGCAGCTTTGCCGACGACCCGACCTTCGACGATTGGCAGGCGGAGATCGCCACCTACCGTCAGGAACGCAACCGTCCGCCCGAGTAGGCTGACCATGGCGCTGCGGGTTCTCGATACTGACCACCTCAGCCTGTTCCAGCGGGGTTCTCTCGCCCTCTTGCCCCGCGTCCAGGCGGCACCAGCGATGCAGATTGCCATCAGTCGGTAGTTCTCTAAACGGGTTTGGCGCCATTGTTCGATGAAGGCTTTGAGCATGCTTTATCCCGTGAATCGATCGCGGTCTCTCGGCACAGGAATCCGGCCGGCAAGCGGACGCCACGGTCAGTTGAGCGCGGTGGCCCTGAGACCGATCATTTCGGCGCGGGCGCTGGATTGTCCAGCCAATTCTCCACCCGCAACCCGGCGACCCGCGAGAATTCGTCCACATTATCCGTGACGACGGTAAGCCCGCGGGCCAGGGCGTGCGCGGCGATCAGCAGGTCGTTTGGTCCGATGGGCGTCCCGGCCTGCTCCAACTGAAGGCGGACTTTGGCATAGGCTCGATCGGCCCCGGCCTCCAGGGGCAGCACGGGCATGGAAGCCAGCAGGGAGTCAATCTTTTTGCTCAAGGTGTCGGAGCCGAGCTTCCGGGCGCCGAAGCGCAGTTCCGCGGCCACGATGATGCTGGTGCAGACCCTTGCGTAGCCGCGCCGGGCGAGCATTGCCGCGACCGACCCCTGCGGCTGGCGGATCAGCGCGGAGAGGATGTTGGTGTCGAGCAGGTAGCGCAGCCCATCCATGGCTAGAGGCGGATGTCGTCCAGTGGCAACAAACCCTCGTCTACCGCGGGGAGGGACTCGTCGAGCGGTTTCCATCCGGCCAGCAGGGTGGCGAGGTCCGGACGGCGCTTCACCGGTTCGACCACCAAGCGCTCGCCGTCTTTGCTGACGATCGCCTCGTCTGCATCGAGTTCGAACTCCCGCGGGATACGCAGGGCTTGATTGCGCCCGTTGCGAAACAGGCGGACATGGCGTTCAGTCTGCATAGGTCATCGATCCGGAGCGGAAGGCATAGGCGCTAGCATAGGCGAAGCGATCGGACGACGCGAGGGGTCGGTGATCGCAGGTGCAGGAGACCAGCCGCGCTCTTGGGGCTCAACGCATGGCCGATGGTGTCAGTTGGGCAAGCCGACAGGCGTCCTCGATTCAGCGTCGGCGCGGCCTTTGTGATCAGAGAATCGCGCGCACCACGCCACCGTCCACCCGCAGGGCCGCGCCGTTGGTCGCGGAGGCGCCCGCACCGCACAGATAGACGATCATGTTCGCGACCTCCTCGACCGTGGCGAAGCGCCGCAGCAGCGAAGATGGCCGGGCGGTGTCGAAGAACTCCTTCTCCATCGCCGCGAAACTGATCCCCCGCTGCTGCGCCATCTGCTCGACGAAGACCGCCACGCCCTCCGAGCGGGTCGGCCCGGGCAGCACACTGTTGACCGTGACCCCGGTCCCGGCGGTGGTCTCCGCCAGGCCCCGCGCGACCGCCACCTGGGCGGTCTTGGTCATGCCATAGTGGATCATCTCCGCCGGGATCTGCACCGCCGATTCGCTGGAGACGAAGATGATCCGGCCCCAGTCGCGTTCGCGCATGCCCGGTAGATAGTGCCGCGCCAGACGCACCCCGCTCATGACGTTGGTCTCGAAGAAGCGCAACCAGTCGGCGTCGCTGATCTCACCGAAGGGCTTCGGCTCAAAGATGCCGAGACTATTGACCAGCACGTCCAGGTCCGGCAGGTCGCGGATCAGGGCGGCACACCCCGCGGCGCCCGACAGGTCGGCAGCGACGGCGGTCACGATGGCGCCCGGCACCTGGGCGCGGATCTGGTCCGCCGCCTGATCGACCCGTGCCCGGGTGCGGCCATTGACGACCACCTGCGCCCCCTCGCGGGCGAGCCCCAGGGCCGCGGCGAAGCCGATACCCAGTGTCGAGCCCGTGACCAGTGCCCGTTTGCCTTGCAGTTGAAGGTCCATCGATGTCTCCTCGTCGGCGATCGTTGATGGTTGAAAGAGTGCAGCAGGCCCAGCAGGCACGACCCTGATGCGCCGGCGGACCGCGGTCCCCGGATACTGGTGCAGGCTGGTGACGGATCAAGCCCGCGCACCTTTTCCACTCATCCGCCGTTGACAAGGCACGGCGCGGGCCTAGACTGCCGGATGACCCGCCCCGGCGGCGGGTCAGGCCCCCGCGCGTCTCAGCCACGTACACACCGAGAGCACCATGAACTATCTCTACACGTCATTGAAGGTCCTTGCGGTCCTCGCGCTCGCGGCACTCGCCGCGGGTTGCGCCGGCGATCTGAAGGAAAAAGAGAACCTGGCGGCGGCCGCCGGCTTCAAGGTCATCACCCCGACCAAGCCGGAGCAGGCGGCGCTCTTAAAGAGCCTGCCGGCGAACAAGGTCACCCAGGTCAAACAGGACGGTAAGGTCTACTATGTCCTGCCGGACCTGGCCAACAACCAGGCCTGGGTCGGCGGACCCAAGCAGTATCAGAGCTATCAGCAACTGCGCCTGGCCAGGCAGATCAGCAACGACAACCTGGAGGCCGCGGCGATGAACCAACAGGCCTCCATGAACTGGGGCGCCTGGGGCGGTTGGGGGGTTTGGGGTCCGGGGCCCGGCTGGTATTGAGCCGAGTCGCACCCGGCCTGGGAGCGCCGCACCCCAGTGCGGCGCGATCTCGCGGATAACCCCGGCGGTACGGATTGACCAGAGGCCGCGCCGCACTGGGGTGCGGCGCTCCCAGTCCGTAGGGTCCGCTGCGCGGACCCAACGCTCGCCATTGCCCCGGACCATGTTCACGCCCTCAAACGTCTATCGCCCCCATGAAAATCGCCGTCGCCACCAAAGATTACACCCGGGTCGCCGGCCATGCCGGCCAGGCCCGCCACTGGCTGCTCTACGACAGTGACGCCGAAGGGCCCCAGCCGGTGCGCGTCGAATTGCCCAAGGCCCAGGTCTTTCACCACTGGGAGGGCGGGGGCCCGCACCCCCTGGACGGCATCTGCGCCATCGTCGCCGGCAGCGCCGGCGAGGGCTTTCGCCGCCGCATGGCCAAGCAGGGGGTGGATCTGCTGCTGACCGGCGAGCCGGACGCCGCCCGCGCGCTGCACTCGGTGCTCAGCGGCGAGGTCCTGCCCGACCCCGGCTTCGATCCCGGCATGCTCCTGTGTCGCCTGCGCGACCTGTTCTCCAAACATTAGCCAGCCGCGCGGCCGAAAGCTTGAACGGCAGGGAGCGCGCCCTGCCGCGGACCGCCCCGGCGCAGTACAATCGCCGCTTCCAACCAGTTGTTCACCAAAAGGCGGCCGATGATGAAAACCCCCCTCCCCCTGGCGACACTCCTGTCTGCACTCCTGGTCGCCCCCCTACTTGCCCAGAACGCCGCGCCCGCGAAGTCGGTCGGGGACCTCTACAAGGAACGCACCGCGCTCAGCGGCAAGCAGGTGACGCTGCACGGCAAGGTCGCGAAGGTCAACAACCAGATCATGGACCGCAACTGGGTGCACCTGCGCGACGGCACCGGCGACACCGCCGACGGCTCCAACGACATCACGATCACCACCATGGATACCGCGAACCCGGGCGATACGGTCACGGTCGTCGGCACCCTGGTCGTCGACATGGATTTCGGCGCGGGCTACAAGTACCCGCTGCTGATCGAGAAGGCGACGGTCACCAAGGCCCCCTGAGCCGCCGGGCCGCCCCCATGCCCCGGGTCCGCGACCGTGACGACCCGACCGAGCGCTACAACGCCGACCTGGCGAACTACCTGGCCGCGGTGCCCCTGTTGCGGCCGGCGGCCCCGGGCAGCCCGGCGCAGCGCCGCCTGTGGCGCGCCTGCGAATTGTGCACCTATCTGGAGTACCGGTTCGACGCGGCCCCGGACCCGCGGTACCTGACCGACGAGACCATCCACGACTGGGCGCGCCGCGGCCTGACCGACGGCGAGGTGCCGGGGGACCCCGCCGACCTGCTGGGCTACCGGCCCTACTGGCTGGTACAGGACGGCGCCTGCCTGGGGACGGTCGCGGTGATGGTCCGGGACCTCGGCTGGGGCCGGCCCTGCCTCTGGATCGCGAGCCTGTATCTGTTCCCGGAGGGGCGGCGCCGCGGGTGCGGCACCCGGGTCATGGCGGCGCTGGAGGGGGCCGCCCGCCACCTGGGGCTCGGGGGCCTGCGCCTGGAGACCGCCTGGCCCTGGCAGGGCGCGGTGCGCTTCTATCTGCAACAAGGCTTCTGGGTCGCGAACTGGAAGCACGGGCTCAGCCTCGTGCGCTATTTCGCCGACCCGCCCTACCGCATTCGGCACGACGAGGGGCGCATGGCCTTCGTCGTCGGCGCGGCGACGGCGGACCATGCACGGATCGCGGCCCGGCGCCGCGGCGACACCCTGATCTGGGAGGAGCACGCACCCGTCGGGAACGGAGACGACGACGCGGACGCGGACGCCGCCGGGGAACCGGAAACCCTCGCCTCGCCCGCCCCGACCTTCGCCCTCTGGCTCGCCGTCTGCGGCTGGCCGCTGATCCGCGGCCCCCGGGAGTGGGAGCGCCGCTACCACTGGTCGGACACCGGGATGCCCGAGGGACTGGCCTACAAGATCACCGTCTTCGAGGCCTATACCCGCCGCTGCGGCTTCCGGGTCGACACACCGCGGATTCCCGGGTTGGTGTATCCGCCGTGGGAGGAACTCTGAGCCGTAGGGTCCGCTGCGCGGACCAAGCCCCTGGCTCAGCTGCGCACCAAACGCTGCGGCTCGGTCGCAGACGCCTCCAGGCTGGTACGCAGCGCCGCGAAGACCTCCTCCTGGGGGATGAGACGCCCCTGGGCGATGTCCGCCTCGCCCTGCACCAGCAGCTTGAGCATCAGCAGCCCCTCCTGTTGCTCCTGGTACTGCGCATAGTCCTGCACCACGGCGCTGGCGCGGCCGTTCTGGGTCAGCACCAGGACACCCGGCTCCTCGCGCATCCGCGCCAGCAGCCGACTGGCATCGGACTTGAACTCGCTGAGGCTGATGATGGAGTCGGTCATGGTTGGCACCCTTATTCGGTCTGAATTCAGACTTCCAGCTTAGCACAGCGGCGGACCTTGGCCCCTAGTGGACACAAACCCTGGGAGGGCCACGCACCCACTCGGAGCGGGTTGCGGAAGGCGCCAAGCGCTGGACGGAGTCTGCGAACCCGTGCAGAAGCAATCTGAATTCACCCCGGCGTCACGGCAAGCCGCGCTTGCCTGCGATTAGATCTGAATCAAGCTCCCAGACTCCGGCTACCCCAAAAAGTAAGCTGGAAAGCGCTCGTCCAGACTGATCAGAATAGCATCGCGGTACTGGGCCGTGGCAATGATGAGTCGGTCCGCGGGATCGCGATGATGTTGATGTGGGTATCGAGCAAAATCACCGCAGTGCTTCCCAATCATCCGCATCGACCACGGGGGCGATCAGGTCGCCATGAATCGCCCCCAATCCCGCGATCCGCGGGGAGGGTTTCCGTTTTGCCGATCGGGACTCCCCCTGCTCAATGACGAGAAAGATCGCCTCCAGACGCGCATTCGGCGGCAGCGGGGGGATCTCCTGGATCCGCCCGGCGTTGTCGGTCGTCAGCAGCAGTTTCGTCGCCTGCATGTCAGTCTCCAGGTCATCAATACCGGTTGCGTAGGATGGGTAGAGCGAAGCGAAACCCATCGCTACCCTAATCCCGACTCAGTGCCTCGAACGGCCGCCACTTGAGCCCGTCGAGCCGCGCCAGGGTCTCCCGCCGACGGGTCTCGTCCAGCTCCCGGAACGACTTGATCAGGGCCAGCAGGGTGTCGACCAGGCCCTTGACCAGCTTGCTCAGGTCGAGTGCGGCGGGCAGCCCGAACCGGGCCGCCCCGGCGGGATCGAGCAGCCGCGCCCGCACCAGTTCGGTGAAGGCCGCCCGCAGTTGCACCGCGGACGCCACCCGGGCGCGCCAGCCATCGACCTCGGTCAGATCCACGCCCGCGATCAGGTAAGTCTTGGCCCCCTCGATCAGGGCATCGAAGGCAGCCTTGGCCTCCACATAGGCGATGAGGCCCTCCGTATAGGTCTGCGGGTCATCGCGCCCCTGCTCGTAGAGCAGCCGGGCATGGCCCTCGCCCAAGGATTGCTCGCGGGCCAGGATCTCGAACAGGGTTTCCATGATCAGGGTCTCCGGTGGGTGGATCAATGTAGGTCGGGTTAGCGCAGCGTAACCCGACACCCGGGTCGGAATGTCAGGCCTTGATCATAACTCCGGCCACCTCGAGGGAGACATCCGTCGCGGCCTGGGGGCCGCTCCTACGCCGTAGGAGCGGCCCCCAGGCCGCGACGGGTTGCCGCAAGGGCGCGTGGCCGGAGTTACGATCGAGCCCGAATGCCAGTACCCCATTCCGCCTTATGCTACATACCGACCCCAACGGGGTCGAATAGACCAGCCCAGGGCAACGCCCTGGGTTAGCGTTGTTTTTTCGGTCCAGCCCTGAAAGGGCGTGACATAACGGCGGTCTGGCGGGCTGGGTGCCGCGCGCCTAACCCGACCGGCGGCCAACCCGAAACATCCGGTAATCGGTCACGGCCTTGGGCTTGGTCACCGTCGGGTGCTGGCGCCCGGCGGTCAGGGCCTTGACCCGGTCGGCCAGATAGCACTCCAGTTCCGCCAGGGTCACGAACCCGAGCCGGCTGAAATCGGCCCGGCCGTCGCGGATCGCCTCCAGCAGCGCGCAGGTGAAGGCGCCATGGCCCCAGGCCGCGTCCTCGCGCGAGAGCTGGGTGCCGCTCGAGGAGGAGAAGACCACCACCCCGGTATCCGCGTCCGCCAGCTCGTTGGCGAAGCGGTCCAGGTCCGGCAGCGAGTCGAGCGCGGCCCTGGTATCGCCGAGCAGGGCGCCCGAGTAGCAGGTGTCCAGCATCAGCACCACCTTGCCCTGGATGCGCCGCAGGTACTCGGCGATATCGCCCCCCTTGATGGCGCTGTGGTGCGGCGCGGCCGGGTCGCCATCGACGCTCAGATAATAGTAGGCCCCGAAGTTGTCCTTGAGCCCGTGACCGGCGAGGAAGACCACCGCCACGTCGCGTTGCCCGACCTCCAGTTCCAGCCAGTGCAGCCCCTCCAGGATCGCCGTCCGCCCGGCCGCCGCGTCGGTGAGCGGGCGCACCTGCACCTCCCGGTAGAGCCCGCCGGCCTGGGCGCGCAGTTCCGCGGCCACCGCGTCCGCGTCCGCGGCGGGGAAGCGCAGCGGTTGGGCGACCTGCGGCGGATAGGCGCCCACCCCCACCGTCAGGCCATAGAGCCTGGGCTTGCGCCAGTCCGCGTCGCCGCTCCAGGGGATCGGCAGCAGCACCGCCTCGCCCGCGCCCCGCTCGCTGAAGGGCACCAGGCTCAGCACCCCCGCCCCGGGCGGGGCCAGACAGCGCAACTGACCGACCACCCGGCGACCGCCGTCCGTCTCCAACTCGCGCCGGTCCAAGAGCAGCGGCAGCGGCCGACCGTCCAGCCGCGCCTCCACCCGCAGCACCGGGGCGGCGTCCGAGTCGGCCTTGTAGGTACAGTCCACCCGGGTCCCGTCGGCGACGACCGTCAGAGCATGGGAGAGCAGGCGCAGGACCGGCGGGAGCAGGAAGGTGATCCCGCGCGACCCAGTCTCGGCCGCCGGCGCGGTACCGCGGGCGGCATCGGCCAGGCGCAGGGCCGCGGCCGGGTCGCCGGTCTCCAGCACCAGTGCGATGACATCCGGACGGTTGAACCGCTCGCGCAGGCGCGAGGCGCCGAAGAAGTCCGGCGCCTGGTCCGGCCCGCGATTGACATGCCAGCCGATCAGGTCCTCGCCCCCGGCCGACGCGGCATAGTGACCGAGCGGGGTCCAGAGGACCCAGCGGGGTTGGGTGCCTGGCGGGTCCCCAGACTGGGATGGGGCCGGATAGAGCGCCAGCACCTCGGCGCCGTCCGTCAGGCGGTGCCAGCGCAGGGTCCCGTCGCCGTAGCCGGCGACCGCGTAGCGGCCGTCGCGGGTGACATTGAGTGCCCAGACGACGCCGGGCACCGGCTGCTGCCAGCGCTCGCAGCCGGTGCTGGTGTAGGCGCGCAGCCGAAAGTGGGTGCCGAGACAAAAGCCAGGGCCGTCCGCGAACCCGGGCGGGCTCAGGGCCAGAGAAAAGGCGGTCTCGTAGGGTTTGAGCTTGAGCGGGCGGCCCGCGAGCCTCGGCTCGGTGTTGTTGTCCCAGTCGGTCACCAGGCACCGGGGGCCGTCCGGGTGCGCCTGGTCCGGGTCGGCCCCGCCCTCGTCCGGCAGGGCCAGGTCTGCCAGGGCCTCGGCGGGCGGGTCCAGGGTCAGGGCGCGGGTGCCCAGATCGAACAGGGCCGGGCGCTCGCCCCATTGTTCGCAGCCGAACGCGACCCGGTCGCCGGTGGTCGAAAGCCGGATGCCCTTGTCGTGGAGTTGGTAGCGGAAGTCCGCGGCGGCCAAGGAACTGGACCAGCGCGGTGCCGGTTCTGCCCCGGGGCTCGCCGGAGCGAGCACGAAGATACCGTCTGAGGCCCCGATCACCAGCCCGCCGTCGGGGACTGCGTGCAGGGTCATCACCGTGTCGGTCGCCGTCCGCAGGGGGCGGCCCCGCGCCCCGAGCCCGGCCTTCGACCAGCGCAGTGCCAGGAAATTGCCGCCATTGGCATAGCGCCCACCGGCAAAGAGGGTGCCGCCGTCGGCGGACCAGGCGACCCCGGAGAGACTTCCGTTGCCGATCCCGGCGGTGTCCGCGCTGCCCAACTGGGCCAGGGTACGGCCATCCAGTAGGTCCACCGCGGTGCTATCCTCATAGCCCACCGCGATACGGGTGCTGTCCGGGGAGAAGGCGACCGTGAAGGGGCGCTTGCCGCCGGGGGGGCGGACGCGGTGGGTCGGTTTGAGCCCTTGGCCGCCGCCGCTGAGCGCGGACTTGATCCGACCCCGGACCGACTCGGGCGGGGTCGCGTCCGGGCCGTCCAGCGGCGGGGCATAGAGGCGCACCTGGCCGTCATAACAACTGGTGACCAAGCGCCCGTCCGCGGCGAAGTCGGCCCAGTAGGAGCGCTCGCCATAGTCCGCGTCCCGGCAGTCCTCAAATCAAGCCGCGGAGGCACCGGCCAGCCCGCCGCCGGTCGCGAGGCCATACAGCCGCAGGCCCCCGCCGCCGAGTACCGCCGCGAGCCGGCGCCCGGTGGGGTCGAAGGCCAGATGGTTGACCACATTCGGCAGCCCTCTGATCCGTTGGCGCAGGGTGCCGGTGGCGCGGTCGAAGAGATAGATAAAGTCCTCACCGCTGGGGCCAAGCCAACCCCCGACCGCGACCGTCTCCCCGTCCGGGCTCAGCGCCACCGCATAGACCTTGCCCAGGTCGCCGGGTCCGAGCGGCACCCGGATGGTCCGCTCCAGGGTGCCCGGCCCCTCACCCGGCGGCGCCCCCGCCCCCGCGAGCCGCCAGACCCGCACCGTTTTGTCGTCCGACCCGGAGACCAGCCACAGCCCCGCCGCATCCACGGCGGTGCGGTTGATCATCGCCGTATGGCCCCCCGGGTCCAGGCGCAGTTGGGGCGCGCCCGGGAAGGGGTCCGCCGGGTCGGGGGCAGGCGCGGCGGCGGGGGCCGGGCCCTGATCGGGATCGGGTGCGGGCGGTCGGTGCTCGGACATGGGCTGCTGGACACCTCCTGTCGGTCAGCGCGGCCGCCATCTTAACCCGAACCGCCGCCCCGGCAGTTGGTAGGATGGGGACGGAGCACTCTCGGGGCCGAGGTTTCCGCCCCTGGTCAACGGTCCCATCCCTGCGGCATCACCAGCGAATCCAGGACAGACTGGATAACCTCCGCACCAATCCGAAAGTCGGTCTGCAAGAGTGCATCGAATACGGCGCGGGCTGACGGTATCAACCCGCGTTGCTCGGCCATGCCGATAATGGCCGCGACCCCGATGATCTGGAGTCCGGCGCGACGTGCCTCGCGTCGCGCCAGGCGGTCATCGAGCAGCAACAGGCAGGGCTCGTCACGGGCAAGGGCGACGCGCAGGCAACTCGTCTCGCCGACGCCCAGGTGCGGATAGGCGGGCTCCGTGGGGCTCGGACCAAGTGGGCGCAGCCACGCCTGGGCCAGGGCCGGGCGGATGCGAGCCTGGTCGCTGTGGTGCCGCTCTGATAGAACTTCTGCAAGGACTTCAGGGGTGAGCCAGACGCTCCCGAAGAGCGCCCGCAACCAGGAAAGTCCGTCGACCCGCGCCAAGCCGATCAAGGGGCTGGCGTCGCTCAGGACGAGGCCAGCCATTGATCGAGAGTCTGCATGTCAGGGGCATGATCGATCGGGTCGGCCCCCGCGATCGGGATGCCCAGTCGGGACAGGTGGGTCACCATCTCCGAGACGCTGACCCGCGCCACGCGCGCCGCGCACCCGAGCGACATGGCCCCGTCCTTGTAGAGGACCACGGCCAGGGCTAAGGCCAGCCCGTCACCCTCGGGGGTGAGCGCCGATGCGTCCAGGTGCATCAATACGGCCTCCGGGTGATCGCCCTTGAGGACCAGGACCGGGCCCTCGTGCGCCTTGCGGACCGCCTCGGCGGGGTCGTTCTTGAGTTGACGGATAGTCACTGATTGCATGTCGGCTGACCTGGCTGCGAACGGAGGTAAAGGACCTAGGAACCCAGTGACCACAGCAGGATTACTGTTCCTGCGAGTCTTGGCAAGCGCGCCGTGACGGCGCCGCTGCCGGCCGTCAGTTCGGGCACAATGCCGTGGGTTCAGCCGGTCCTGAGTTCATGCCGGATCGTTTCACGCACCACATCGGCCAGCGTTTGCCCTGCGACGAACTGACGCAGGGCCTCGTTGATCAGCGTCTGGTAGCTTCCGCCGGTCAGGGCTGCACGCGCCTTGAAGGCGGCGAGCACCGTGTTGTCGACCCGCATCGTAATGCGGGACTTGCCGCCCTGTTCGGCCTGCAGCCGGGCCAGCGCGGGCACCTGTGCTACCGGCTTGGCGTCGGCGAAGTCGAGGTCGGCATACTGGTCGAAGAGCGGGTCAGAATTGTTGCTCATAGCGATCACGCTGCGATTGATTGGCCTTCCAGGCGGAAATAAGACGGATGCGCTCACCGCGCAGTGTCCACACGACGACCAGAATCCTGCCCTTGCCGCCCATCCCAAGCGTCACGAACCGCGACTCACCCAGGGCGTCGGAATCCTCGCGCGTCAGCGCGTAAGGATCGAGCAGGACGGGGCGGGCCTCCGCAAAGGTGACCCCGTCATGATGCACCGGGTTGCCGGCGGCCTTGACCGGGTCGAATTCGATCTCCATGGTTCTAACAGTATGCACAAATGTACAGATCGTCAAGTCTGCCGGATGGGCGAAGCGGCACCTGCCGACCCAATCGCTGCGTCCGGGAAGTCAGTAGGATGGGCAGAGCGCAGCGATGCCCATCTGCCGCCGCGATTCTCGAAAGATGAAAGTCTCCGTGTGAGAGCGGCTTGCAGCCGCGCTGCGAGGCCGCGGTAACCTGGGGCGTTGCGGCAGTTCGCAAGGCCTCGTCGCGGCTGAAGCCGCTCCCACAGCGTCGCCGCGCGACTTTCGCGGTAAGCTCGCACCATCGACCCCAAGCCCAGGCCCGCGGCGGCGCCCCTCGCCCGCCGCCGGCCCGGTCTCAGCGCCCGGAGCCCCATGTCCAGCCAAGCCCCCGCACTCATCCCCATGCTGCAAGGCCTGATCGGCAGCCTGTCGGTCAGCAGCATCACCCCGGCCTTCGACCACAGCAACCGCCCGGTCATCGACCTCTTGGCCGGCTGGCTCGCGGCGGCCGGGTTTCGGGTCGAGGTGCTGCCCATCCCCGGGCACCCGGACAAGGCCAATCTGCTCGGGACCCTGGGCCGCGGCCCCGGCGGTCTGGTCCTGTCCGGCCACACCGATACGGTCCCCTTCGATGAGCCGCTCTGGTCGCATGACCCGCTCAAGCTCACCGAATCGCAGGGGCGCTACTACGGGCTGGGCACCGCCGACATGAAGTCCTTCCTGGCGCTCGCCATCGAGGCGGCGCGGGGACTCAAGGCCGCGGACCTCAAGCAGCCCTTGATGATCCTCGCCACCGCGGACGAGGAGTCGGCCATGCACGGGGCGCGCGCCCTGGCCGAGGCCGGGCGACCGCTCGGGCGCTGGGCGGTCATCGGCGAGCCCACCGGACTTAGGCCCGTGCGCACCCACAAGGGCGTCATGGGCGAGTCGGTGCGCCTCATCGGGCGCAGCGGCCACGCCAGCGACCCCAGCCTGGGCAACAACGCGCTGGAGGGGATGCACGAGGCCCTGACCGCCATCCTCGCCTGGCGGGACGAGCTCGTGCACTCCCACCGGCACCCGGCCTTCGCGGTCCCCTACCCAACCATCAGCCCCGGTCACATCCACGGCGGCGACAACCCCAACCGCATCTGCGGGGACTGTGAGCTGCACCTGGATCTGCGCGTTCTGCCGGGTATGGACCCCGCGGACCTGCGCGCCGAACTGGCCCGGCGGGTGGCGGAGGTGGCGCAGCGCCGCGGCCTCACCTGGAGTGTGGAGCCGCTCTTCAGGTCCATCCCCCCGGTCGAGACCCCGGCCGACTCCCTGATCGTGCGCGCCGGGGAGGCCCTCACCGGCCACGCCGCGGGGGCCGTCAGCTTCGGCACCGAGGCGCCCTTCTTCGCGCGCCTGGGCATGGAGACCCTGATCCTGGGGCCCGGCGACATCGCGGTGGCCCACCAGCCCGACGAGTTTCTGGAACTGGCCCGCATCCCGCCCACCCTGGAACTGCTGCGAGGGTTCATCCGTCGGTTCTGTCTGGATGCTATGATCCCACCGGAAAAAGCCAACAACGATCCTTGAGGAGGCACGGCCATGCGCTGGCGTACCGGCAGACGTAGCGATAACGTGGAGGACCAACGCGACGCGGGGGGCGGTCTGGGTGACCCCTTCGGCGGCGGACGGGCACCGCTGCGGGTGGGGCGCACCATCGGCATCGGGGGCGGGGTCGGCGGCGTGGTGCTGGTGGTGGTCCTGATGCTGCTGGGTGTGGACCCCTCCTTTCTGCTGACCCCGGGTGGTCAGATCGCGCCCGAGCAGTCCCCCGCCCGCCGGGGCCCCGGGGCGGACGGGGCGCCCCAGTTCCAGGCCCCCACGGCCGGGGTCGAGGACGAGATGAAGCAGTTCGTCTCGGTGGTCCTGGGGGACACCGAGGACACCTGGACGGCGGTCTTCAAGGAGTCCGGCAAGCGCTATGTCGAGCCCCGCCTGGTGCTGTTCACGGGGATGACCCGCTCCGCCTGCGGGCTGGGGGAGGCGGCCATGGGGCCCTTCTACTGTCCGGCGGACCAGAAGGTCTATATCGATCTCGCCTTCTACGACGAGCTGCGCAACGACTTCGGCGCCCCCGGGGACTTCGCCCAGGCCTATGTGATCGCCCATGAGGTCGGCCACCACGTCCAGAACCTGCTCGGCATCTCCGATCAGGTCGAGAGCCTGCGCCGCCGCGCCAGCCGGAGCGAGGCCAACAATCTCTCGGTGCGCCTGGAACTCCAGGCCGACTGCTTCGCCGGCATCTGGGCCAACCGCGCCCACCAGGCGCGCCAGATCCTGGAACAGGGGGACCTGGAGGAGGGACTCAACGCCGCCTCCGCCATCGGCGACGACCGGCTGCAGCGCCAGACCCGCGGCTATGTGACCCCGGACAGCTTCACCCACGGCAGTTCCGCCCAGCGGGTGCGCTGGTTCAAGCGCGGGCTGGCCGAGGGGCGCCTGGCCGCCTGCGACACCTTTTCCACCGCGGAGCTTTAGTGTACCCATGCCGATGAACAAGACCATCCAGACCAGGCTCCCCTTGCTACTGGCGCTCCTGCTGTGGGGCCCGCCCGCCCCGGCCGAGAACAACTTCCTCCAGGACCTGGCGCCGGTTCGCCCGCGCGGCCTCTCGGACGGCGAGCCGGTGCCGACCATCGAGGCCACCGTGCCCCTGCCGCCCTGGCCGCGGGATGCGGACCTGATCGCCTTCGTCCCGGATGGGCCTCAAACCCCCTTGCGCTTCGCCATCGACGGCAAGAACCTCAAACTCGGCGACGCCCGCGGCACCGAGGTGCACTACACCCTGGTCATCGAGTCGGCGAGCGGCACCCGCAACCTGTCCTTCGAGGCCATCCGCTGCACCCTGCGGGGCGCCTACAAGACCATCGCCTACGGCAGCGACGGGCGCTTCACCCGGGCCCCGGAGGCGCAGTGGCAGCCGCTCGACCGGGACAGCGGGGCCTACCGCGAAGACCTGCGCCAGCGCTTCTGCGTCCCGCGTGAGATGCGCGCCCGGCCGGTCAAGGACCTGCTGCGCGCGCTGCGCGGGCGGATCGCGGCGAGCGATGGCACGGGGTTTCAGACGCAGTAGGAAAACCTGGCGTCAGGCGGGACGGGGTTTCTCGTTCCCACGCTCCTGCGTGGGAATGCCGGGCGGGCGCTCCGCGTCCGGTTTTGGCACTGGACGCGGAGCGCCCGCACTTGCTCCCACGCTGGAGCGTGGGAGCGAGAAGGTCCCCGCCCGGCTAGACCTAACGGCAGTGGACGAATGCCCCGTCCGGCCAGAGCCCGTCCGTGCGTCCCCAAACTTGAAGACCCCACCCGCCGCCGCCATTCCAATGGCATCAGGGGACGCCTGCCGCGCCCCAAGGCCCAATCCAACTCATCCATAAGGCTAGCCGCATGTCCAATCCGCTCTTAGACCAGGCCGGTCTCCCCGCCTTCGCCCACATCCTGCCGGAACATGTGGAACCGGCCCTGGATGCCCGCCTTGCGGCCTGCCGGGCCGAGATCGCCCGTCTGACCGGGGCGCCGGGGGTGCCGACCTGGGAGACCTTCGTCGAGCCCCTGGAGGAGTCGGACGATACGCTGAGCCGCACCTGGTCCCCGGTGGGACACCTGAACGCCGTCATGAACGGCGAGGCCCTGCGCGCCGCCTACAACGCCTGCCTGCCCAAGCTCAGCGACTACGGCACCGAGGTGGGCCAGAACGAGGACCTGTTCCGCGCCTACCAGGCGGTCGCGGCCCAGGAGCACCTGGACGCCACCCAGCGCAAGCTCCTGGACAACGCCCTGCGCGACTTCCACCTCTCCGGCGTCGACCTGCCCGCGGAGCGCAAGGCGCGCTACAAGGCGATCAGCCAGGAGCTCTCGCAGCTCACCGCCAAGTATTCGGAGAACCTGCTCGACGCGACCAACGCCTGGAGCAAGCTGGTGACCGATCCGGCGCGGCTCGCCGGGCTGCCTGAATCCGCCCTGGGCCTGGCCCGCCAGAGTGCGCAGCAGCGCGGCCAGGACGGCTGGCTCCTGACGCTCGACATGCCCTCCTATCTCCCGGTCATGACCTACGCCGACGACCGCGACCTGCGCTTGGAGGTCTATCAGGCCTTCGGTACCCGCGCCTCCGACCAGGGTCCCCATGCCGGTCAGTGGGACAATGGCGACCTCATGGAGCGCATCCTGGCCCTGCGCCACGAACTCGCGCAACTCCTGGGTTTCGCCAACTACGCCGAGCGCTCACTCGCCACCAAGATGGCGCGCTCCCCGCACCAGGTGCTGGCCTTCCTCAACGACCTGGCGCAGCGCTCCGGCGCCCAGGCGCGCGGCGAACTGGAGGAGGTCCGTGCCTTCGCCCTGGAGCACCACGGTCAGGGGCAACTGGAGCCCTGGGATCTCGGCTATTACTCCGAGAAGCTGCGCGTGCACCGCTACCAGATCAGCCAGGAAGAATTGCGGCCCTATTTCCCGGTCTCCCGGGTCCTGAGCGGGCTCTTCGGGGTGGCACAGCGCCTCTTCGGCGTCGCCATCGAGGAGGCCCAGGGCTTCGAGACCTACCACCCGCAGGTGCGCTTCTTCGAGATCCGCGACACCGAAACCCGCCAATTGCGCGGCCAGTTCTATCTGGACCCCTTCGCCCGCCCCGACAAGCGCGGCGGGGCCTGGATGGACGTGTGCACCAACCGGCTGCATACCGCCCGCTATGACCAGATCCCGGTCGCCTATCTGGTGTGCAACTTCAGCCCGCCGGTCGGGGATCAACCCTCGCTCCTGACCCACAACGAGGTCGAGACCCTGTTCCACGAGTTCGGCCACGGGCTGCACCACCTGCTGACCCGGGTCGACTATCCGGCGGTGGCCGGCATCAATGGGGTCGCCTGGGACGCGGTGGAACTGCCCAGCCAGTTCATGGAGAACTGGTGCTGGGAGCGCGAACCCCTGGATCTGTTCGCCGCCCACTGGCAGACCGGTGAGCGGCTCCCGGAGGACCTGTATGGGCGCATGACGGCGGCCCGGAACTTCCAGTCCGCGATGCAGATGGTGCGCCAGCTCGAGTTCGCGCTCTTTGATTTTCGCCTGCACCTGGAATACGACCCGGCCCGCGGCGGGCGTATCTATGAGATCCTGGAGGAGGTCCGCGACCAGGTGGCGGTCATCCGCCCGCCGGCCTTCAACCGCTTCGCCCACAGCTTCTCCCACGTCTTCGCCGGGGGCTATGCCGCCGGCTATTACAGCTACAAATGGGCCGAGGTCCTGTCCGCCGACGCCTTCTCGCTCTTCGAGGAACGCGGGGTCTTCGACGCCGCCACCGGGCGCGCCTTCAAGGAGTCGATCCTGGAGCAGGGCGGCTCGCGCGACGCCATGGTCCTCTATGTCGACTTCCGCGGACGCGAGCCGACCACCGATGCGCTGCTGCGCCATTCGGGGATTGCCGCGTAGGCGGCGGCGCAGCGGGCCTCGATCGTCGTTGCGGCCGGCATCGGCAGGATACCGGCGCGATCCGTTCGCGCGACGGATTCAGAAACTGCGAATTCCGGACAGGATGCTGCGGGCTGTCCAAATCACCTCGTTGGTATCACGTACGGTACCGACCGCGCCCTGTCGCTTGATGGACTCCGTTTGCACGGTACGCTCCTGGACCGTGGCCTGTTTGTTGTACTGTTTCATCTCGGCATCCGAGATCATCCCGTCGCCGTTGTAGTCGGCCATCTGTTGCGCGCTCATGGTGGCCGCACAGCCGCAGAAGATCAGCACCACGGGGGTCATCGCAAGACGTGCTTTCATGTGAATTCCTCTCTTCGTGAGATCAGTTGAAGTGATCGTGGTTAGGGGTAATATCGGTCGTAGCGCCCACGGTAGTAAGGGCCGTAGTAGCCGCGGTAGTAGGGGCCATTGCCGTAATAGCCGTTGCCATCGGTATCGACCGGCGGCGGCGTCACCGGTGACTGGCGCTCCAGGCGTTCCACGTTCGCCGTCCCTTGTACCGAGCCGCCGGGACCCTGCACGCCCGGCGCGACACAGGCCGCGAGACTCACTGCCCCGCACAGCCACATCAATTGGAACCATGGCTTCATGGTGTCTTAGCCCCCGCTTATCGCTTTATGCTGCTTGAGGATGGTGGATCGGCCGATCTGCCGAAATAAAATAGACGCTCGATGATGGCTCGGTCTTGACCTGGATCACTGTTTTGTCGCACGGGGCGGGGGCGGCTCGCGGTTTCGGAAATTTCCGACAGCCACCGCCGACAACGGCCGACACGCCGCCGCCATCGTCTCGCTCAGCATCGCGGCCCGGCGACCAGCAGCGGACGCGGGCTTGGGGAACTCAAGACCGGCCAAGGCTGGCAGCTATTATGCTAGTACACCCGACGCACCCGGTCTAGTGGCGCTTGGACCGGGGCGGGACGCCCCGGCTCCTTCTGTCCTGAGCCGGGGTGGGTTGCAGTGGGCTCAGGATCATGCCGCCGGTGATCGCCGGCACTTTACCTGCTCTCATCACGAGTTCCTCAATATCCGCAAAGGAAGTATAGTTACTATCATCGCGCACGGTTCAGGCCAGCCGGTCGCTCGGGGTGACGGCGACCGTGACCTGGTCGGTGCCGATCCACATCTGGCCGCCCTCGATGGTGCAATTGAGGTTCATCGAGCGCTCGGCCAGGGCGGCCAGGGCGCGGACCTCGGGGGTGGCGATCGACCAGACCCGCAGGTTGCGCTGGCGGCGCAACGACTCGCCGTTCTGCTCCCACCAGAGATCCGCCGCCCGGCCGCCGTAGTTGATGACGATGACCTCGCGGGCGCGTCCGCACGCCTGGCGGATGCGGCGCTCGTCGGGGTGACCCAGTTCGATCCAGCGCTCGATCTCCCCGGTCAGGCTGTGTTGCCACAGGTCGGGCTCGTCGTCGGCACTCACACCCTTGGTGAAGGTGAGGCGCGGGTCGGCATAGAGACAGAAGGCGAGCAGGCGCACCATCATCCGCTCGTCGGTCTCGGAGGGGTGGCGGGCGATGGTGAGTGCGTGGCTCTCATAGTAGTGACGGTCCATGTCGCTGATCTGCACCTGGGCCCGGAAGACGGTCGCCTTGAGGGCCATCAGCGCGCGAACCCATGCTCAGCGAGGAAGTCCACGGTCAGGCCACGGGCGCTGGGTGCGGCGGCGCGCTCGCCCAGGAGCAGGCGCTCCAGGTAGCGGGCGATGAGGTCCACCTCCAGATTGACCCGGGTGCCGGTCTGATAGCGGGCGATGATGGTCTGCGCGATGGTATGGGGGACGATGTTGAGGTCGAAGCAGGCGCCGTCGACCGCATTGACGGTGAGGCTCACCCCGTCCACACAGATCGATCCTTTGTGGGCGATGTAGCGGGCCAGTTCCGCCGGGGCGGCGATGCTCAGGCGCCAGGAGCGGGCGTCTTCACTGCGATCCAGGACCTGACCTACCCCATCGACATGGCCGCTCACCA
>Ga0247840_10003440_pt1 | contig 26706 bp, 16 predicted proteins | sample LaCruzMarch2015__FD_192404 | JGI IMG/M metagenome (GOLD analysis project Ga0247840, IMG submission 192404) | Freshwater microbial communities from meromictic Lake La Cruz, Castile-La Mancha, Spain - LaCruzMarch2015_17m | ecosystem: Environmental > Aquatic > Freshwater > Lake | place: Spain...
GGCGGAACCGGGCGGGGGAAAGAGGGGGGGATTGCCGGCGCCGCTCCGTGGAATGTGCTCCCCAGCGAGGTAATTCAGGAATTCTTCCATGTTCGACCAACCGTCGCCGTCGGGATCGCCATTGGGCGTCAGGCTGAGATCGGCATACAGGTTTTCCCAAGTGTCGAGCATGCCGTCGCTGTCTGTGTCGTTGCCAGCCCAGGTCCAAGTGGCGCCCTAAGTCAAATCAGGGTAGCCCGGGGACGGGAGTGCACTCAAGGGGTCGGGGCTAGGTGCATGCGCGTGATTGGCCGCGTTTTGGAGCTGACTGATCGAACGTGCATCGACCAGATCTCGGCGGGGCTCGGCAATGAGATCCTGCATTGCTCCCGAACTGGCAATCACATCCTTCAATGCCTGCTCTGCCGTCACGATCTCGGCGCTGGGAATCGAGAGCCCTCCCGCGCGCGGAGAGAGAAAGACAACACCTTCTTTTCCTGCCGGGGTCAGCAAGGTCCCGGACTGCCACAAGATCGGACTGGTCAGCAGTGGTCCTGAGTTGTCGACGTTGCAGTAACCGCTGGTGTCCCGCCGCGCCACATTGCCTTTCAGGTAAAACTCGAAGCCATAGCTGGATGCACCTTCGTAGGAGGCAAAAAGCATGTGGGGCTCGCCCGCGGTGCGTGGTCCTTTGCAATACCAGTTGCCGACGATGTTTGCGATGAGGTTGCCACGCGTCGCGTTGACGTAAAACTGCGCGGCGAATTCGCCGTAATTGTATCCGACGTTGTTGATCATCTCGAGGGATTCGGTCGCTTGGACGTTCGGGTTGCGCCACCGTCCGCCCATAAACAGGTTTTTGTACAAGGTCAGGTGCTGGTTGACATCGGCGAATACTCCATAGTCGTGTTGCGAATGGTTGTCCCCGCGGCACGATCCGCATCTTAAGGGCTCCGACTGCAGGGACCACTGAAGTGTTACCCCGCCATTCCCGGATGTGATGTGGGCGGCTTCATCAGTCGACCACTGCAGACTAAGGTGATCGAAGATGCAGTTGCGGACGCTCCCCATGGACAGCGAATCGACATCGGAACTGACCGCATGATCCAAACCGGGTCGCAGCTTCAGGAAACGAGCGACAATGTCTGCCGTGCGCACGGCGCGGAGGGGAGCTTTTTTGTTGTTGCCGCTGCATTTGAACTGCACGCCCCCGGGGCTGGTTTGTCCCGCGATGTAGACGTTGCTCTGGGCTTCGCGCATGAGCACGTCTTCGGTCAAATCGATGGTTCCGCTGATCGTGAAGATCACGACCCTTGGACCGGCCGTGGACATAATCGCCTCCCGGTAAGATCCAGGTCCGCTGTCACCGGTGTGGGTCACCTTAAATACCTGAAAGGCTTGCTCGGGTCCGATGTCGGGGTCGGCAAAGCGTCCGTGCCCCCGCGCGCTGGGGAAAGCAAGTTTCCTCGCTTCGTCACCGTCCAGACGGGTCTCGCGGACGGCGGGCACGGAACCATCCAGAGGGTTGACGTAAGCTTCCATCCCGGCCCACGCGGCCGCCGTGCAAAGCATAAAAACGGTCGTGGCGGCAAAGCTCTTTCCGCGCGCGCTTATCGAGGTATTTCCGCCCTCCGACCGCGTCGGTCGTGGCATGGCTTCAGCGGCGAGTGTCATCAGCACCGGGCAATAAGGATTAGCGCGCCATTAATTCCACTCCAACGCAACTTTACGTCAAGTTGTGTTTCCTTTTGTCGAAAATGGATTCGATGCTTTGCTTGTCTGCCATGAAATCCGAATCCTCCCGTTCGTTTGCAAATTTGTTGCATCCTTTGATGTTCGTTGTCAGCTTGATGGCGTTACCGGTCTCCGCCCTTGGCCAGTCGGCCGACCCTTACACTGCAAAGCTCCAAGCAGGTGACGCGAAGTTTGTTTCCGGCGACCAAAATGGAGCGGTAGCCGACTACGAGGCCGCGTTGGCCGATGCACAAACGCCGACTCAGCGTGCTTTGGCCTTGGGCAAAAAGGCGATGGTTTTGGTGCAAATGCGGGACTATCCGACCGCCAGAGAAGCGGCTGACAGCGCTCTCTCCACCAACGGGTCTATCGAGTCGGTGGCTGAGGTCACTGCGTTGCAGGCACTCGCCAAGTGTCAACTTCACGAAAAAGACTACCCTGGCGCCCTTGATTCAATGAGCCGGGCCGGCGAGCTCTCCGGAATCGAATGGGCCAAGCCGGAGTTGGCAATGATTCGTGGCGACGCGGAACGCGGAACCGGCATGTTCGATGCCGCCTTGGCTTCTTACCGAAGTATTCTGGACATGCCGGAGGTTTCCAGCGGACTCCGGGGCGTGGCCTGGTTGAATATCGGACTCACCGAGCAGTATGGCTTAAAGAACGGACTCAACGCCAAAGAGGCCTACGTGAACGCGGGCGAGTTGAATCCCGGCCTCCAAGCCGAGACCGAGGCCCATATGGCCAAAATCCCTTAATCTTTCATGCTGGCCGTTCCCGCCGGTTGTGTGCGTTCCCGCGGTTCCACGCTCCTCGTCTCCGCCTTGGCTTTACTCGTCATGGCGGGCTGCAAGCCGGCCGCGCCAACCAAGCAAATTGAAGTGGCTGGTTCGTCGGCGGCTGCCGCACCTTTGTCCGGGACTACCGATGTCCCGGCAAGGGCAGCCGCATCGCTCGCTGAAATCGGACCGGCCAAGCCGGCTCCCGTTCTCTCTGCTTTGTCGGACGGTCAGGCCAAGTCTCTGCTCATGCACTATATGCCATGGTACGAAACTCCTGCGGTGAGGGGTCAATGGGGTGCGCATTGGACCGGACACCGCAAGGAACACGATCCCGAAGTCATCAAAGAAAACGGCTTGCCCGATATCTGGTCGCAGTTCCATCCGTTGATCGGGCTTTATGACTCGACGGATCCCGACACGCTCGAGTGCCAGCTTTTGCAAATGAAACTCGCTGGCGTTAACGGCGTCATTGTCGATTGGTATGGCACTTATCCCGCGGCGGATTACCCGGCTATCCATCAAGCGACCAAGGCCATGTTTGAGGCGTGCGGGGAATTCGGCATGAAATTCGCCGCCTGCTACGAAGACCGGTCGCTCGAGTTGCTCGTGAACTGGAAAAAGATTTCTTCGTCGGAAGTTCCCGCCCAGCTCGCCGAGAATTTCAAGTGGGCCGCTGCAGAATGGTTCGGTGCCCCCCAGTATTTCCAGTTCGCAGGTCGTCCTCTGCTCCTCAATTTCGGGCCGATTTACCTCAAGGAGAAAGAGGCGTGGGCCGATGCCATTGAGGCATGCGATCCGCCTCCCGCCTTCTTCGCCCTCCACCATCTCTGGCAGGGGGCCGGGGCCGATGGGGGCTTTTCCTGGGTTCACACCGACCCGTTTGACGGAGAACCCGGTGAGGAGGTTATCGTGCAGCGCCTCACCGATACCCATAATTATCGTTCTATGGATCCTCTCCAGTCGATCCCGTCGGCCTATCCCGGATTCGAGGACGTCTACGAAACCAGCCTGCTCAACCTTGGTCGGCGCGAAGGACGCACCATGCGCGAAACGCTTCGGGCCGCGATGGAAGGCCCGTGGCCGGTCGTGCAACTCGTCACTTGGAATGATTACGGCGAAGGCACGGTGATAGAACCCACGCACGAGGATGGCTACGCGGCTTTGGAAGCCATTCAGGATGCCCGCCGACAGGAGTTGGGCGATGCCTTTACTTTCACCGCCGAAGATCTCCGCCTCCCGGCGCGCCTCCTTGGGCTACGAAGAGCGGGTAATGCGACGAGGCAAGAACTAGACCAAGTTTCCGACCTGCTTTGCGCCGGCCAATGCCAGGCCGCGGAGGAGTTGCTGAACCGTCTTGAGTCGGCGAGCGCAGATCCCCAATAATCAAAACAAAGTCATGAGGTCCGAGCAAATTTTCCATGCGGCGCAGCATGGCGTTATCTTCTTTCGGTTCCGACAATGAACGGGGAACAGGACCTGAAAATGCCGAGAAATCGCCGACTCGACTCCCAACTGGCCCCACCGAGAAAATCCTTTTTCTCGTTGCCGCGGCTTTCGGTGATCCTGGCTTGCGCTGCTATCCCACTGTCCACGGGAGCGGGTAGTCCATGGACGGTCGATCTCACCCCCGAGATCGAGATTTCATGGATGTCGACGCCGGGCCGTAGTTATCAAGTGCAGTGGTCAGCTCCTCCAGGGCAGGGCCCGTGGGCCGACCTTGGCGGACGTCTTCCCGGCAATGCTCCGCCCCAAGCCGCTCACGATACGGCGCGCGACGGACGCATTTATCGCGTGATGGAAACCGTGCCGGGTTCGGCTGATGCCTGGGTCCCGACCAATATCCTAGCCAACGCCAACCCGGGTTTTGAATCCGGGGCCACTGGCTGGCAACTCGGTTCGAGCCACACGATTTCCGCGGCTGATCCGCACAGCGGCGCCTCATCCCTGCGCAGCTCCATCACAGGGAGGTATATCGGCTCGCAGTTGTCCAAATCCGTGCCGAACGTTGTTCCCCGGACGCCCTACACGCTCTCCTTCCACGCCAGGCAGGTCAGCTTCGGTCCGTCCTACGTGCAGCACTACCGCATCTCGTGGGTGGAGCCCAGCGGCGCCGTTACCTACGGCGACTGGGTCAACTTCACCGGTGGCGACAACGCGTGGACCAAGGTCACCGCATCTCCAGTGGTTGCCCCGGACAACGCGGCCAGCGCGCTCATCGATTGGTATTTTGCCATCGGCGGTGACGATACCGGCGGGGAGGTGATCCTCGACGATGTGGAATTTTCTTCGCCGACTTTGGTTCCCGGGACGCCGGACGAAACGCGCATTATCGGCTCCGCGGCAAGGCCGATCATGCGCCTGTCCTGGCCCTCCGTCGAGGGCTTGTCTTACCAAATCGAAGAAGCGGACTCCCTGACCTCGCCTGACTGGTCGCCGGTCGCGACAGTGGTCGGCGCCGGAGGGACGACCTCGGGCCACGTGCCCATGGAAGAAGATCACAAATTTTACAGGTTGACGCGTCCGCTCGTCGCGCCCGCTCCGCCTTCCAATTTGCGGTTCGTGCCGACCGGCATGGAGGGCACGATAAGCCTTGCTTGGGATAGCTCAGCTTCGGCCGGCCTCACGGGTTACCGTATTCTCTATGGAGCCTCCCGGGACAACCTCGATCGCTCCGTCGAGGTGGGGCTTGTCCAATCCGCAACTCTTTCGCACCTCGAGCCCGGTCAAACCTACCACATCGTCGTTATTGGTCTGTCGGCGGACGGCCCCGGCCAGCCCGGCACGGTGGTCCTCGAGGGCCAACCCGAAGAGGCCGCGGTTTTTTCGCCCCTCTACAATGCCGACACCCTGCAGCAGCCCGATCCCGTGATCGAGACTTCCGCGGCCAAAATCACCCGTTTGGCCGATCGCGCCCGCGATCGGCATGCACGCGAGGGCATTGGCTACTTGCTAACCCATGGACCCGAGCTTTCCGCGGCCTACAAATACGATCACTATCTGCCGTTTTATTGGGAGCAGCGGGTTGCCCAGATCGAGATCATCGACAAGGTGGCCAAGGGCGGCAACGAAGTTGTTTTCAACATCACCACCCAGGCCCAGTTGAATCCCGCGGAGTTCCGCACGTTTTTCAACATCGGTTCGCCGCTCTCCGGCTACCACAGCAACCAATCCGACTATCTCAACGCCGGAGTCACTCTCGTCTCGACGAACGCATCCGTCCGATACCCGGGGGAGACCGACTTCAATTACACCGCCACGGTCGCCCGGCAGATGCCCGAAAACCGGCCCCTGCGGGTCGGTGATCGCGTAGAGGTGGAGTTGAGCCAGTTCCTGCTCGCGCCGCGCCATGGACGTAACAATTACTATGGGACCGCCTTCCTCTACGTAGTCGGCCAGGGCGTCGTTCCTTGGTTTGCGAAGGACTGGGAGACGGAAACGAACAAAGTGGTCGGGGTCACGTCGTTCGACTCCTTCCCGTTACCGGAGGAAGCGTGGCTCGGTGGAATGACCACCTTGCCCTACCAGTATTCGAACGAACCGCAGAGCCGCTACAAACAAATGGCCGGGAACATCACGCCGGAGAACGGGCAGCCGTTCCTGCTCGGACGCCGTCTCCACCATACCGACTTCCGCACCGGTGCACACTCCGAAGCGGGGAATCCGGTTTTCGCCGAGCACATCGGCAAGGTCGGGCCCGGGTTCGTCGCACAGAGCTGTGTCGCCTGCCATGCGAACAATGGAAGATCCTTGCTGCCGGCGGTCGGTGAAACCGTCAACCGGGCTGTCGTCAAGGTCGCGGCATGGGAGGACGGTGCGCCGCATCCGTTGCTCGGCGAGCAACTGCAACCTCACTCCACGGAAGGAATGCCCGAGGCGGGGGTGAGTCTGCAAGGATACACCGAAATCACGGGCACCTACGGCGATGGCACGCCTTACACCCTGCGCAAGCCGGAGTTGGATTTCAGCGGCGTCACGCCCGCTTTCCACTCCCTGCGCATGGCTTCGCCGCTGGTTGGCTTGGGGCTTTTGGAAGCCGTTCCCGAAAGCACCATCCTTGCCCTCGCCGATCCTGAGGATACCGACGGGGATGGTATCTCCGGCCGGGCTAACATTATTCCGGATCCGGTTGATCCCGCCATCCTCCGCCTCGGCCGCTTTGGGCATAAAGCAACCCAGGCCACGGTCCTGAACCAGATCGCTTACGCCTTCAACCGTGACATGGGCGTGACGAGCAGCATTTTTCCGGTGCTCGACGGCGAAACATCTCCGCGGCCGGCGGAAATCAGCGACGAGGAGCTTGATCTGATGAATCGTTACGTCGCGTTGCTCGGGGTCGGCGCCAGACGCGGTCTGCAGGATGCCGAAGTCCTCCGTGGCCAGCAGCTCTTTGCCACGGCCTCCTGCGTCGCCTGCCACACCCCGGTGCTGACCACCGGCAGCTACCACCCGCTCGGCGAATTAAGGAACCAGACGATCCGCCCTTACACCGATTTGCTTCTGCATGACATGGGACCCGCCTTGGCGGATAACATGGTTGACGAAGGCGCATCGCGTGCCGAATGGCGCACCGCCCCATTGTGGAATATCGGACTCTCGGCCGGAGTCAGCGGCGGGGAGGGCTATTTGCACGACGGACGCGCGCGGACGCTGGAAGAAGCTATCCTCTGGCACGGTGGCGAAGCCGAGCAGGCCAAGGAAAACTTCCGGAACATGCCCGCGGCAGACCGCTCGGCGGTGATCAAGTTCATCCGGTCCCTGTGATACGGACATGGGTTCATCTGGTTCGCTCGGATTCGGTCACCGTCAAGATCTACACCATTAACCGCCAAGCCGGGTGCATTTAGACAAAGGTGGCACAGCCACTAGTCGAGCGTAGCAAATCGGCCGCCGACCGCCTCTACGCAAAGTCCCACATGAATGCGTTGTCGCGTGTTATCCGGGAGGCGCACCCGCGCCTCAGAGTGCGCTTCGCCAGTTAACTGTTCAATAAGCGGATTGTAGCCAACGCGTCACATCCTGTCACGGTGAGGTCATCTGCCCGTCGTTTGTTCGGCTTCTGGATCGGCAGGAGACTGAATAAGCTTCGGGTGGGTAACTCAACTCCCCCCTATGAAGCTCCCGCTCTCCCCCTGCGGTCATGCCGCACACCAGTTCTTGCACTCGCCGGTTTACCGGTTGGCTGCAGCATTCGCCCTTGTCGCAAACCTCGTCATGACGGAGCGTTGCGCTGCGCAGTTTATCCTCGCCTCAGACAGCGCGACCAACGCCGCTTACGCCAATGGTTGGACCAATGGGGTCAATGGCGGATCCGGGTTCAACTTGTGGTCGCTTTCCGTTCCCGGTGCCAATGCCGGCGTGTTCATCGGCAATCCTTCAACTAACGGCATGGGCACGGCAAACATAGGAACTACGGCTTTTGGGCTGTTTTCCACCACCAACAACAGCGGATTTGCGAATGCGACGCGCAGCTTCAGTTCCTCTTTGGGCGTGGGTGACTCCTTCAGTTTTTACTGGGCGATGAACTTCGATGGCGGACTAGCGGGAGCCAAGGGGTTCGATATCCGGTCCGGCGGTTCTACAATTTTCAACGTGAACAACGGCGGCAGTTCGAGCATTTCCGTCGGTGGTGTCAGCACGCTCGGCTATGGGACAACGCCGATGCTTGTCACACTGCTCCGAACAACAGATGGGTTTACTTTCACCATGACGAGTCGGACGAATTCATCTGTTTCTTACACAACTAACGTAATTACTTCGAGCAACATAACCGGCCTCAACCTCTACCAAGGAAACCAGAGCGACGGTCTGGGTCAGCGCAATATCTACTTCAACAACTTCGCGGTGACCAACTCGGGCGTCTTCAATTCGGGCGGCACTGTGACCAACGGATTCACATTCACGGGCTCCGGCAACCTGCTGGTGGGCAACAACACGACCTTGGTGCTCAACGGTGGCGGGGACAACAACTACGACGGCGCCACCACGATCTCCAACGGCAGCACGCTCAGTCTGGCAGGCTCCGGCAATTCCGGTTTTGTCAGCGCCATGAACGGCAGTGGACTATTTGCCAAATCTGGCAGTGGCACGGTGACTTTGTCGGGTAACAATTCTTCTTATACGGGGAAGACCACGATCTCCGCGGGTGTCCTCTCTATCGATTCCGATGCGCGTCTGGGCGCGGATCCCGGGCTTTTCGTGGCTGACCAGTTGACGCTAAGCGGCGGGAACTCCTCCGGCGGAAGCAAGCTGCAGACGACGGCGGACATGACGCTTCTGCAAAACAGGGGGGTAACGTTGGCGGGCGGTGGCGGAGTTTTTGCCGTTGCCTCCGGTATCTTGACCTATGACGGCGTTATCACCGGTTCGGGCGGGTTGGGCAAAGAAGGCGAGGGTACCCTGGATCTTGGCGGCGCCAACACCTACAGCGGGGCGACTCTTATGCGCGGCGGCACGATTTTGGTCGGCAGTGACCAGGCACTCGGCAGCGGTATCTTCATGTTTTCCTTCGCCGACGCCACGGCTAAGACCCTCGCGGCGTCAGGCAGCGCGGCCCGCACAATCACCAATTCCATCCAGATTTACAACAATGCGAGCTTGGGGCAATCGTCGGTCAACACCGGTTCCCTGACCTTTTCCGGGCCGGTTGACTTGGGCAACGAAACCAATCTCGTGCGCACCTTGCTCACGGCTGACGGAACGTCTCACGCTTTCACCGGGGTGGTTAGCGGGGCGCGCGGCATCATCAAGCAGGGCGGGGGCACGCTGGCGCTTTCGGGGGGCAACACCTTCGAAGGGGGGCTCTACGTCGACAACGGCGTTCTCGATCTGGCCGGTGGATCTCTGGCCGAGGGCATTGTCGAAATCGGCGGGGGAGCAAGCGGCAGCGGGGTCAACGCAAGCAATGCGGTGCTACGAGTCTCGACCGACGGGACCTTCGGCCGCGCCATCACGGTCAACGCCGAGACCAATGCGTCGGGAGTTTCCGGGCTCCGCGCCATCGAATTCGCCAATGCGGGCGGCACGACGGCCATACTTTCCGGCAATGTCAGCTTGGAAAAAAACCTCACGGCCAATGTCGGCACATCCTCCGCAGTCGGCGAACTGTCTGGTTCGATTGCGGGTAGCGGCGGCCTGACCAAGGAAGGCTTGGGGCGCCTCAACCTCTCCGCCAACAACAGCTACACAGGTCCGACGACTGTCGCCGCTGGCACTCTGGAGCTCTCCAATGGATCGATTGCCAGCTCCTCCGTCACCGTTTCCTCCGGCGCCAGCCTGAGCGGCTACGGATCGGTTGGCACACTCAGCGGCGAGGGATCCATCGACCCGGGCAACAGTCCCGGTATCTTTACAGCTGAGCAAATCAACCCGTCGGCCGGCACCGACTATAATTTCGAACTGACAGGGACCGTGCCCACCTTCAATAACGCGGCCAGCAGCGTGAACGACCTCATCCGAGTCACCAGCCCTACGCCTTTCAGCCAATCGCTTGCCGGGGGTAACGCTATTAATATTTACTTCATCGGAGCGGCATTGTTCACCGGCAACACGGGTGTGCAATACAAAGGCGGCTTTTTCACCGACGAGCCAGCGAGTTTCGCTTCATCGATTGGCGGCGCCACCTTCAACTATTTCTTCGCCAACGCGTCAGGAGCCACCAGTTACAACGGAGTCAACTTTTACACAAAAAGTGAATACGAAACTGTGGTCTTGTTTGGTACTAACTTGACCATCTCTGTTTCCACCGTTGCACAGACGGCCGACTTTGGCAGTGGCGACATCACTGGCCAGATCATGCAGATTGACGTTATTCCTGAGCCCACCACTTACGCTCTGCTCGGCCTGAGCGCCCTCGCGTTCTACATCTCCCAATGGAGGTGCCGTCGTCGCGGGGGAAGCTGAGGGAGGTTCACGGCGGCGCGGACCGCCGGTAAAAGGTCCCCGCCGGTGAACTGCGCAGATGCGCCATGAGCGTCTGCGTTGCTGGGCCTTTGTCGGCCCCCGTGCACCGCCGTGCTGCACTTACATGGTTTCCCCGCTAGACCGGTCAAGATAAGACCCGAGCTGCTGCGTTATGTGCATTGAAGCGTTCTGCCGACTCTGCATGCAAACAATGGAGCTCTTCGCCAAAATCTTGGGTGCCGAAGCGGGCAATCTGGCCTTGAAAACCATGGCGACCGGCGGCGTTTTCATCGGCGGCGGCATTGCCGCGAAGATTTTGCCTATCCTGCAAAGATCGCAGCTCCTCGAAGGATTCTTCGCCAAGGGACGGTTCATTGAGTTCATGAAGCAGATCCCCTTACGCGTCATTCTCAAGGGCCAAGCCGCCCTTCTCGGAGCGGCTCGCCACGCTCTACATAACGCCGAGGCAACAAGCTCTAAGAGCTAAAGATGCTTCTACTCAGAGAAGACATTGCGCCGCTTTCAGACGGTACATATTCGAACCGACAATGAGGAGTTAACCATTCGTTGGGCCGGGCGAAGTGGTCCGCTTACTGATCCAAGAACCAACCGTTGCGGTAGAGGTCGCCTTGATAATCTGTCCTAGGATTCAGCCTACGGTATTCATCCAACGGCAGGAACGCAATGTGACCATCGGTATAAGCGACATTGATACCCGGAGCGCCGTGGGACGAGAGACATGCATCGCTCCATCCGGGCCAAACGGCGTCGATGAAGAGCATAGCTTTCGTGAGGTTTTTTGCCGCTGCCGGGGGACGAGCCGCCGCGTAGCTGTTGTAGCGGTAGGTAGGCCACGAGCCCAGCCAGGGATTCTCCTGTGTGTTGGCTTTGTTGCGTAGAGCCCCCGGGCACATGAAGACCTTCGGGATGTCTTCGGCATCGTTTCCGGTGGAAGTATCAACAGGCTCGAAGCCGAGATAGGGGGCGAGCGCGATACCGAAGGGCAAGAGCGGGACCTGTGAAAGTGTGGCCGTTGAGAGATCGGCGATATGCCCTTTTTCGTCCCATGGGTGGTTGACTAACGCCGGAAATTTGCCGTTGTTGTCGCCAGCAAAGGACTGGGTGGCCACCACCATTTGCCGCAGGTTGGAGGAGCATGTCGCCGCGGCAGCTTTGGCCTGCATGCCCGAGTAGGCCGGGATCGCTATGGTGGCGAGGACTCCGATGATCGCGATGACAACAAGCAACTCGATGAGGGTGAACGCGCGAGCCTTGTGGAAGACGGGGAGAATCATCTTGCATAGACAATAAACCACGACCGCGCTCCGTATACCATCGACGAAGCCCCGGATAAAGGTTAACAGTTGACGCGAGTGGCCGCCGAAATGAACCTTGGCGCAGTTGCGCCTCCCGCCTCGATCGATACATACTCTTTTTGCCTCGTAGTTGCGTCCTGTGGGCAGCTCCGTTTAGCGCCGCCTTCTTATGGCCGAAGTCACCCTCAAGAACATCTGGAAAATCTACCCCGGGGCCAACGGTGCCGAGCACCCCGTGGTGCGCGACGTGAGCTTGGAGATCCAACCGCGGGAGTTCGTTGTCTTTGTCGGTCCCTCCGGTTGCGGCAAGTCTACCACGCTGCGCATGATCGCCGGATTGGAGGAAATTTCCCGCGGTTCGATCCAAATCGGGGGTCGTTTGGTCAACGATGTGCCGCCGAAGGACCGTGATATCGCGATGGTTTTCCAAAACTACGCCCTCTATCCGCACATGTCGGTGCGCGACAATCTCGGCTTCGCTCTGAAATTGCGCGGGTGCGGAAAGGATGAGATCCGGCGCAGGGTCGATGCTGCCGCCGGGATCTTGGGGATTGCCGATTACCTCGACCGCAAACCGAAGGCGCTCTCGGGCGGCCAGCGCCAACGCGTCGCGCTGGGGCGCGCCATCGTGCGCCAGCCGAGCGTGTTCCTCTTCGACGAACCACTCTCCAATTTGGATGCGAAGATGCGGGTGCAGATGCGGTCGGAAATCGTCCAGCTTCACCAGCGTCTGCAGGCGACCATGATTTACGTGACCCACGACCAAGTGGAGGCCATGACCATGGGGCAGCGCATCGTGGTCATGAGCCACGGCGTCATCCAGCAGGTGGCGCCACCCATGGAGATTTACGACCGGCCGGCCAACATGTTCGTCGCGGGCTTCATCGGCACACCGCCGATGAACTTCCTGCGCGGCCGTTTGGAGAACGAGGCGGGGGCCCCGGTGTTCCGTGAAGGCGGCGGATGCGTTCGCCTTGCGCTGCGATCTGCGGGCACAGACGCGGAGTTGCCGGCCGGCGAGGTCGTGCTCGGCGTGCGCCCGGAACACTGCGTTCCGGTGGATAGAGCAGCCGGTCTGCCCGGTGGGTTCACGGCCAGGATTACCGCGGTGGAAACGGTGGGTGCCGAGACTTTCCTTACCCTCGACACGGGCGCGGCGAAAGTGGTCAGTCGCACCGAGCGAAGAGCCGATCGCGATATGGTCGGGCGCGACGCGGATTTCGTCATCGATCCCGCGCGGGTCTTCCTCTTTCGGGCTGACGATGGGCGCCGCATCTGCTGATATGCGCCGTTTTCTGCTGAACTGTTTACCGTTTCCCCGGTCCGTCCTTTTCGCCGATGGGGTAGGGTCCTGAGTTGCGTCCTGACCATCGTCTCCCAAACTATGAAAACCGCAGCACCCCACGCACCAACTGTCACCGAAGCGCGCCGATTGCCCCACGGCGGGGAGTTTGTGCTCGACGGTGCCTCGACGGAGCGCTGCCAGGTCGCGTTCCTGCGCGATGAGGTGGTACGTTTGCGCATCTCCCGCGGCGGCGCCTTCGAAGAGCAACCGACCCATGCGGTGTGCGCCGACCTCGCAGCGGCTGGAGTGCCCTGCGTATGGGAGGAGGGGAAGGGTTTTGTCCGACTCGCCTCGCCGCAAGCCACGGTCACCGTGTGCTTCGATCCCTTCAATGTCTCGGTTCACCGTGCGGATGGCAGCGTTGTTCTTGCCGGAGCCCCCGAGGGCAGCGACTTCTACCGGACGGTCGGAGAAGGCTTCGAGTTGGTGCGCGGTTGCGGCCGTGACGATGCCTTCTACGGGTTGGGGCAAAAAACCGGGCGCTTCGACCGTCGCGGGCGCGATCTCGTGCTGTGGAATTCCGATGTGCTCAATCCCAATGTGAGCGGCGGCTATCGCGAGGTGCCCGGCGACGATCCGCTCAAAGACCCGACCAGCACTTCGTTCGACCCGTATTACATTTCCATCCCGTTCTTCTATCACCGTGGCGCCGGGGGCGGGAAGATGTCCGGATTTTTCTGCGACAACAGTCACCGCGGCCGCTTCGATTTTTCCGCTCCGGACCGCTACAGCATCGGCTTCGATGGCGGGCAATACACCGAGTTTGTCTTCGCCGGTCCGACGATGCGCGGCATTCTCGACGCCTATACCTGGCTGACCGGCCGGATGCAGGCGCCGCCTTTGTGGGCGCTGGGGCACCATCAATGCCGGTGGCACGACTACAATCAAAAGCAGGTGGAGGAACTCGCCACACGCATCCGCGAAGAAGAAATCCCCTGCGACGTGGTCTGGCTCGATATCGACTACATGAACGGATTCCGCGTCTTCACGTGGGACGGAAAGAGATTTCCCGAACCGTCCGCGCTCATGCAATCGCTCGAGGACGCGAAGTTCCGCATCATCACGATCATCGACCCAGGGGTGAAATCCGAGCCCGGCTACCGCGTTTATGACGAGGGTCGCGGGCGGGGTCTTTTCTGTCTCGGCGCGTCGGGGGAAATTTACCAAGGACAGGTCTGGCCCGGGCTGACCACCTTCCCTGATTTCAGCAAGGAGGAAACCCGCGCCTGGTGGGGACGCCTCAACGCGGATCACGTCCGCTCGGGTCTGGCGGGGATTTGGAACGATATGAACGAGCCGGCGACCGGAGACATACCCGCCGACGGTATGCTCTTCGGCGACGGGAAATTTTCCCATGGCCGCTTCCACAACCAATACGCCCTCCTCATGGCCATGGGCACCGTGTCGGGGCTGCTCGAGGCAATGCCGGACCGTCGGACTTTTGTTCTCTCCCGCGCCGGTTCTCCCGGAATCCAGCGCTACGCGGCCAACTGGCTCGGCGATAATGTCTCCCGCTGGGACCATCTTTGGATGGCCATGCCCATGGCTCTGGGGCTCGGTGTCTCGGGTCAGCCGTTCGTCGGTGCGGATGTCGGCGGATTCATGGGAGGTTGCAGCCCGGAACTTCTTGTCCGTTGGTATCAATACGGGGCCCTCACGCCCTTCTGCCGCAACCACAACGCGGCCGGTCAACCTGCGCAATACGCGTGGGCCTTCGACGAGGAAACCAAGTCGATGTGCCGCGAAGCGCTGCGGATGCGCTACCGTCTGATGCCGGCAATTTACTCGGAATTCATCGCGTCGGCCGAGACGGGACTGCCCGTGCAGCGCCCGATGATACTGGACTTCCAAGAGCAGGCGGAAGCTTGGGACGCGGACGACCAATACATGCTCGGCTCGCACCTTTTGGTCGCCCCGGTTTGCGAGGAGTCGGCCACCTCCCGCGAGGTCTGGTTGCCGCCGGGAACTTGGTATGACTGGCACACCGGTGAGGAATTGCCAGGCGGGCAACGCTTGGGTGCAGCGGCCCCGCTTGACCGCATTCCGCTCTATGCTCGGGGCGGTTCCGTCGTGCCTTGTTGGCCGGGAAGTCCCGAGTCCACCATGGGGTACCATCCGGAGGAGATCGAGTTGCACGTTTTCGCTCCGCACGAAGATGGTGTGACCTCCTCCATGCTGCAGGAGGACGATGGGCTGACCTTTGCCTTCCGCCGCGGCGCATTCTTCCGGACGGATTTCGAGCTGGAGCGCCAAGGGGCACGGATCACGCTGCGCGCCAACGTCACCGGTTCGGGTTACCCCGAGTTTGCCCGTCGGCGCTTTGTTCTCCATTTCCACGGTATGCGACCCTGTCAGCTCAATGCGGACGGCGAGGTCCAATCGGCTGTCGCCACGACTCGCGTCGTGGCCAACAACGGAGAAAGTTTCGTGGTGGAAGCCGAGGCTGCTGCCGCGCCCCTGCGGGCGGAGCGTCCCGTTGCCGTCGCAGCTTCTTGAATGCCTCTGGTCGCGGAGGGTCAGGGTACGAGGATGATCCGGTAAAAACGGTTGGAGGCAGAAGGATCTTGATCGGTCCACATGGTGGTTGTTCCGGAAGACGCCGGAATCACGGTACTTTGGCCGGTGACGGTGAAAGCTGTGGCAAGATTGTCGCACCATTGAACGCGGTAGGACTTTCCGGGGACACTGGGCCAGTTCAATGCGATGGAGCCGCCGCCCATCCTGGCGATGCCGACGTTCAACGCAGACTTCGCATCAAAAGGATCTGTTCCGGCTAATTCCTCTGCGCCGTTGTTCATCCCGTCGAGATCCGGATCCTCCTGTGCGTCGAGCACCGTGGTGGCCGCGCCGACGGCTGTTACTGCGCCGATGCGACTGTAATCCAGCGGATTGATTGCTTGCACGATGACGGAAATGATGTCCCCGACCGCGGTTGTCACATTGATTTCCTCCAAGCCGGTCAGCCGCACCGAGGTGTTTCCGTTCCTGCTGATCGTGACGCGGTAAAGGGGGGCGACACCGTCTTCCGCGGCTGCCGGTTCCCACGCGAACCGAACACCGTCGCCCGTCGCATACGGGTAGGCGCTTGGTCCGATCGGTGTCCCCGGAGCGGAAGTTGGTGCAGCCAGAACCGGACCGCTTCCAGCCGCCGTCGCGTTCGTTGCTCCGCTATCGGCTGCGCCGGCCTGGTTATGGAATGACACAACGAGGTTGGTTGCATCCGAAGGGACATTGTAGGCAACGGTCCAGACCTCAGGGCTGACCTTCGTCATGCGAGGCAGGGGTGAGATTTCCTCGGTTCCGCCGTTGGGGCGGATGCGTGCGTAGATTTGCGAAGAAGCAGCCAGCGGTCTGCCTTCCGCGTAGTAGGTAAGCAGGGCGCTCCGCCCGCGCACTGGATTTCCCGGTGACCAAACAATTGTATTGGTGTTCGTCCGGATGTGAACCTCGTCGAACCTTGCTTCGGTCAGGGTTCCGTCCGAATGGCCACAGGCCGCTAGTCCGGCGAGAAAGGTGGTGCCGATGCTGTTGACGTTCGTCGAGCGGAGGAGGGTCCAGTTCGTGCCGTTGGTCGAGTAGTAACCCTGGAAAGTCGTGCCGGTTTTCCGGAGGCGCAGCCAGACAGGGGCGGCGAAGCCGGTTGTAACAACCTTTGTGGTGGTGCCACTGGTGCTGTTGCGTCGCTGGAAAATCACGCCATTGCCGGGTCCGTTGGTCGTCTCGGGAGTGACGAAGATGGAGGCGTGGCGAGAGCCAGCGTTGGTCGTGCTGCGAATCATCAGGCCGGCCTTGGCCCAGGGGTCGGTCGGAGCGAGACTTGTGACCTTGGCTTGCATGTCTAGGTCACCTCTGTGTGTCTGCCAAGTGAAGTGAAACTCGTCGCTGTTTGTCTCGATATCCGCCCCGGAGGCCCGCAGGACAAAGGAGAATGGCCCCGGCGATGCGGTGATACCGGCGATACCGACGGCCCCGACATCGGTGGTGAGCCATTCGGGAAGAATTGTGTAGCCAAGGGTGTTCGTGTCGAACCGCATATTGTAGAGCCCGTTGGTCGGGATGCTGAAAACAATGTTGGTCCCTCGGCTGTAAGTTGAAGGTTGGGCCGTGCCGTTGGTGCCGCTCGCGCCGCCCCAGTCGTTGCCGACGAAATAGAGATCGTCCGCGAACTTCATCTCGTATTTGTTGTTCATCGCTGGGAAGAGGTTCCTGCCGAGAGCCACGCGATCCGCCTGCCATGCGCCCTGCTTCCAGTGCATGGCGATGTCCTGCAATCTCCATTCGGTGAAATCACCGCCGGCGAACATCCGCGGGCCCGAGACCGTTGTGCCGGCTTGGTTGAGGTCTGCACCGTAAACGTATCCGCTCTTGGCCACATGCCGGGCCTCGACGTGGAAGATCGGGCGCTCGGTCATCGCCGCCGATGTGGTCAAAATCACTTCTCCCGCAGGATCGGTCAGGCCCATCAGTTCCTCGTCGAAAGATCCTCCAAAGAAAGCGGTGACCATGGCGCCCGGGACTGGCTGCCCCATGCCATCGGTGACGGTCCAAATCGCGCGCCCTTGCAAGCCGCCCGAGGCGCCGGCCACGGTGGTCGTGGCCAAGGACGCGAGCCGGAGTGCGGACGGACCGGGGAGGGCCGCGGCCCCTGGAACCACGCGGAAAACACGGCAGCCGTGGGCGGGAATTTCAAATTCCAGGGAAGACAATGTTCCGAGATCCGCGTGTTGCCAAAGATCGCGCACGCGGGCGGCGGGGAAGCCCAGTGTTTGGAAGTCCAGCGATCGGGTCTGCGGGCTGTCCTCGCGGTTGAAAAGCCCGACAATCCAATCGCCATTCGTCATTTGGCCGGTCCAGATCTGGCTGTTCACCGAGGTGACGTCGTTGGTCAGGGGCTTGCCGACGAAGCCGTCCTGATTCAAGGCGAGCATCTCCGGGTTGGTGTAGAGCCACAAATGCGGGCCGAGCGACGTGTGGGTGTCGGCAGGGGTGACCGGACTGCCCGCGAGGAGGCAGGCAGAGATCACCGTCTTGCGTTCCTCGTCGTCGACGAAGGTGTTCAGCCGGATGAAGTCCGGATCGAGGATCATCTTGCCACGTCCCGCGATGTAGGACCAGTACGCGAGGCCATCCATGGCGTTGGCGTAGACCGACCAACCAGCCCGCTTCACACCGCGGTCGGCATTGTTCCAGCGGGACCACCCGCCGGCGAAGGCATCCTCGTTGACGCGGATCATGTGGCCGTAGAGTTGCTCGGTAGCCGCCTCGTTGTAGAGGTGCGGCATGACCAGACTGAGAAAAACGCCGTGTTCCTCGGCCGCTTCTCGCATCCAGCGCAAGGCCGTGGCGTATTGATCCGGATGGCCGCCCGGGCGAGTGAGGGGAACAGTTCCGGGGAAGTAGCGGTCCGTTCCCGTTTCATACCACGACAGAAAATCGACGCGGAGATAGTCGATGCCCATGTCGGCGAAATGCTTGATGTAGCCCTTCACGTAAGCTTCCGCCCCCGGACGTTCGATTTGTACCCACCAAGGGTCGTCCGCGGCGTAGAGCGACGAGACGTTGATGTCGGTGCCGACAATTTTCGCTGTCGTGTTGGCGGCATCAACGTGCAGCCACAAAGGGTTGGCATACATGCCCAGCTTCATCCCGCGCGGGCGGAGGTGCTCGGCCCACCAGGCGAAGTCCCGGGTCCAATTGCGCGAATGGCTTGTCCGATAGCCGTTGGCGTTCATCGCCGTGGTGTCACCCCAGCCGTCGACGCAAATCATGTCGTACCCATACGGTTTGAGCTTGGCCTCGACCATGTCGACGTTGGCGGCGAACTCGGACTCGGGGAGGTAGTTCTGCATGCCGGGCAGAGCGGTGCGCTCGCCGAGGATGTGATACTCATAGACGCTCCAGTAGAGCGGTGCCTTGTGCGGGTTGGTCGGCGTGGTCTGAGCCGTCGACTGGTGGGCCCAAGCCAGCGTCGAAGCGATCAAGAGGCACAAGCCCCGATTAGCCGGGAAGTTCAACATGTTGGAAATTAGGCGCTTGGGTGTGCCGGCCAAGCACCGCCTGGGTTAACGGTTCACCTGGCTCCGCGCGCCGCGATTAATTCTTCGATCCTGTCGCGGCAATCCCCTCGATGAAGGTGCGTTGCGTAAAGAAGAAAAGCACAATGACCGGAAGAACCACCAGAGTGGAAGCCGCCATCAGTTGGTGCCACGCCGTTCCGCCCTGCTGGCTCTGGAAACTCTGCAGTCCGAGCGCCAGGGTGAAGTCCTTCTGTTCGGTGAGGTAAATGAGCGGCCCGAGGAAGTCGTTCCAGGTGGCCATGAATTGAAAGATGGCGACGACCAGCAGCGCCGGTTTGGAAAGCGGCAGGATGATGTGCCAGAAAATTTGCAACTCGTTGCAACCGTCGATACGGGCGGCTTCCGCCATGTCTTTGGGCAAGGTGAGGAAGAACTGCCGCAGCAGAAAAACACTGAAGGCCCCGGCCAGGAAAGCAGGCACCCAAAGCGGCTTGAAGGTCCCGATCCAGCCGAGGGATTTGAACAGGCTGTATAGCGGGACCATGACCACCGGGAAGGGGATCATCATGGTGGCCAGAAGAATGACGAATACCTTGTCGCGCCCCTTCCATTCGATGCGCGAGAAGCCGTAGGCGGCGAGGGCGCTGCTCGTCACCGTGCCGATCACGGTCATGATGGCCAGGAAGAGCGAGTTGCCCGCATAGCGCCAGAAGTGGCCCATGGCCGCGATGGCGTCGGGATAGTTGCGCCACTGGATTTCGCTGGGGATCCAGACCGGCGGCAAAGTCATTGTTTCGTTGAGCGGCTTCAACGAGGTGGAAAGCATCCACAACATCGGCGCGAGAAAAGCCCAAGCACTGACCAGCAGGCAGCAGATCAGCAGAACCTTGAGGGGTCGTGTGAGCGATGCGGTCGGCATAGGTCAGTTTCCTTCGTAATGGACGTGGCGCGCGGACAGGCCGGTGGCCAGCAGCGTGAGCCCGAGGATGACCAGAAAGAGCACGAGCCCGATGGCGCAGGCATAACCCATGCTCCAGTAGTCGAAGGCGTTCTGGTAAAGATAAGTCGCCATGAAAAGCAGCGACCGTTCCGGACCGTCGCCGCCTTCGGTCATGACATAGGGCACGGCGAAAACTTGGAAGGAGCCGATCAGACCCATGATGAGGTTGAAATAAATGACCGGCGAAATCATCGGCAGGGTGATATGCCATGTCTTTTTCCAGAAATTCGCGCCGTCGATCTCGGCCGATTCGTAGAGGTGGCGGGGCACGTCTTGCAGTCCGGCCAGATAAATGACCACCGCCTGCCCGACGCCCCAGAGCGCGGTGAAAATGATGCCCCACTTGGCGTAGACTGGTTCCTGGAGCCAGTTGGGTGGCGTGAGGTTGGTGCCGAAGAGCGCGTTGACCGCATCAAGCGGCGGTCGCAGGGCGTTGTTGATCAGTCCGAGGTCGCCGTTGAGCATCCACTGCCAGAGGACGGCCAAGCAGACCATGGGCATGAGCGTAGGAAGGAAAAACACGGTGCGGAAGATGCCTCTGCCGGGCAGGTTGAAGTTGAGGAGAATGGCCAGGGTCAGCGAAACGAGCAGTCCGAGGGGCAACGCGAAAGCCGCGAAGAAAAACGTGTTGTAGACCGACTTCCAAAAAATGGGATCGGTCGCGAGGTTGCGGTAGTTTTCCATGCCGACGAAAACCGCGGGCGAGAGCACGGAATAGTCGCTGAGAGAATAGTAGAGCGTGGCGACGAGCGGGTAGACGCTGAGGAGGAGGAAGCCTGCGATCCACGGGCTGATGAAAAGCAGGCCGGTGCGGAGGTTTTCTTTTTCGCGCCGCGTCATGGCTGCTTGTTCCATCCTTCTTGCAGAGCCGCGGCCACACGGTCCCAGCGCGCGCGGCGGCGTTCGAATTCGGCTTGGAGTCGCGACTGGACTTCGGCCAGCGCCTCGCGCGGGCTCGCTGCGCCGGTCCAGACTTTGCCGAAAGCTTGTTTCATGTCGTTCTCATACATGACCCAGAAGGTGAGCGGCGGCACGAAGCGCGCGTGGGGACTTTTGGCCAACTCGAGGAAAGTGCCGATTTGCGGGTTGGGGTGGCGTTGCAAAAAATCGGGACTGTGTTCCTTGAGTGGCGAGAATTTGCACTGGGCAATGCACAACTTTTCCATCGGGCCCTGTGTGTTGACATAGCGGATAAACTCGAAGGCTTCATGGGGGTGTTTGGCTCCGGCGGGGATGACGAGGACATCGGTTTCCACCAGCGTGACGCCTTCGTCGTCCGGCCCGGACGAGGGGAAGGGGGCCGCGCCCCATTCGAAGTCGGGCGGGGCGAAGTCACGGATGAAATTCTGGATCCACGGGCCTTGCAGCACCATGGCCACGCGGCCGGTGAAGAAAGCATTCTGGGGAGAGGCGAAATTGCCGAAGCCGTCGCGGAAGGAAAGCAGGTCGCGTGCCCCGAATCGCTCGGGGTAGGAGGCGATCCATTCCATGGCAGCGATGTTTTCCGGCGAGTCGGCCGTGATGCGTTCGCCGTCCCACAAATCTCCGCCGAACCACCATCCCCAGATGGCCGGCCACCATCCCGGCTCGGACGGCAGCAGGCCGGCGCCGACCAGTCGGCCGTTCTCGTCGCGGCTGGCCAGCTTGTCATTGTATTCCTCCAGCTCGGCGATGGACTGCGGTGGGCGGTCGGGATCAAGCCCGGCTTCGCGGAAAAGTTTCTTGTTCCAGACCAGGGCGAGGGAAGCGGGTGCGCTGGGCAATCCCCACAAGCGCCCGCGGTGGTTGCAGATATCCCAAAACACGCCGATGTAATCGTCCCTGGACACGCCGTTCTCCGCCGCGAGCTTGTCCAGCGGGGTCAGGGCGTTATTTTCCGCGTAGACCGCGAGCGTGTTGCCGAACAAGCCCGCCACGTCGGGCGGATTGCCGCCGCCGATGGCCAGCATGAGCTTGCGGTTGATCTGGCTGACCGAGCTGTATTCGACGCGGATGCGGTCCTGGCTCGCATTGAAGTCGTCGACCACTTCCTGCATGGCCTTCGCCTCGGAGCCCGACCATTTGTCCCAGTAACGAACGACCACACGGCCGTCGGGATCGTTCGGTCGTCCGTCGCAGCCGGTCGCCAGCAGTGCCGCGAGGGCCGCGCCGCAGAGCCGGGCGAGACGTTTAGTATTGCAGGATGACCGTGGCATGGACGCGCAGTTCCGGAAGGGTGACGCGTGCGACACCGTTTTCCACCGAAAATTCGGCCGGAACGGGCAAGCGGAAGGCTTCGTTGTCCGGGCTGGCGAAATACACCGCGCGCGGTTTCACGTCTCCCGGCAGCGGAACCTCGAGGATCTGGTCGGCCAGTGGTTCGGGCAGCGGAACGTCGACCGTCCACCGGCGATCCTCGCCAGCCCGGAGAATTTGCACGACAAGGGCGTCGCGGTCCTCCGCGGCGTACGTGCGCGTGATGGCGCCCTCCAGACGGGCGTCGATGGCGGTGTTGTGCACGTTTTTGCCGTGTGTGTAGCCGAAGAGCATGGCGTCGTGGCCGTAGTAATCGCGGATGAGCTCGGCGTTGCCGGAGCGCAGGGGTTGGTGGTCGGGATAGAACAAGCTGTTCAGCCCGTGCATCGTGCTGTTCTTCTCGTCGGGTTCGCCCACCACCATAAGGGATCCTCCCCCGGTCATAGTTGCGCCCAGGATACGGGCCAAAGTCCCGGCGGGCCATGACTTCTGCTTCGGATCCATGTCTGCAGGATAAAGTTTGAGCACGACGCGTTGACGGGCGGGGGCGCGGTTGCGGAAGCAGATGTCGACCAGACCTCCCAGCTCCGCGTTGTAGAAACGCCAGATTTCGAGGAAGAGGAAATCGGTCACGTTCACCATGTCGGAGACACCGAACTCGTTGATGCTGTTGAAAGACACGAGTCCGTGCGGTTTTACCGAACGCGTCACCTCGCGTGTCTCGTCGACGAAGTCGCGCAGCACATCGGTGAGGTATTCGCCATTGTGCGCGCTCCCTTCGGCGTAGAATTTCGTCCCGGGGCTGTCCCCATAGGTGTCGATCTCGAACCCGTCGAAGGCGACCAGATCATCGGGACTGTCATCGAGAGTGCGGCGGAGTTCCTCGAGCACATATTCCCGCCACGGGGAATCCTTGGCAATGTTCATGATGCGGAACCACTTCGGTTTACCCTGACGATCGGCTTCCTCCTCGGTCATGATCTCACCATTGAAAACTTTGGGGCGCCCCTCTTCGTCTGTCATGGGATAAGGGTGCTGGTCGTAGACGCTCTGCGAGGCCGCGTAGGCCGCGACATAGGCGATGGCGAGGATGTTGCGCTCGTGCCCGGAGTCGATTTTGCGCTTCACGTCCTCCGCATTGATGGCGATCCCGAAAGGCTCGAATTCATACTCGAGCTCGGTCGGCGCGTATTTGCCGTGCGCGGGGAAGTAGTCGTAGAACTCCACGGCGTTGACGTGCATCGCGGCAAGCATCGCCGCTTTCTCGTCGTAGTCGCCCTCCGTGGAACCGTAGCTGGCGTAGAATCCGTAACGCAGGTCGTCGGCAATACTATCGGCCACAGTGAGAACGGTGCGGCCCAGAACCGTGTCTTTGCCGTCTCCGTTCTTTTTCACGGTCAAAACATAGCCACCCTCCGTTTCGATCGCCGGAACAGGGAGGGTTGCGGTCCCGGGGCCGACCTCGTGTTCCGTGCGATGGATGGTGCGGCCCAGCGGCGTGCTGACTTCGACAATGACTTTCCTCCCGGCTTCGTCCTTCCACGGTGCGGTCTCCACTTCGTTGGTTTCCCCGGGGCGGACCCATGTCTTGCGCACGCTCAAGATGCGATTTGTTCCATCTCCGGTTTTCCCGGCAAGATCGCTGGCTGCGAGGTTGTCCTGCTCCGTCCCCGAGGGAGCAACGCCTTCCTTGGATGGAGCGATTCGCAGGATGCTGTGGCCTTCTTCGTTCGATTCCTCCGCATGGGGATCCTTGAGCCAGTCGAAGGTGCCGTCTTGCCGCTCAATGATATATTGGTATGCGTATTGGCCCGGAGAGAGTTCCACCCGGCGATACCACCGTCCTCCCTCCACGGGCTGCATGACGGCCAATTCATTGAGCACCTCGCCCTCGCGGTTGAGAGCCCAAGAGTTGAAATTTCCCGCCAAGTGAACCCGCTTGACGGAGGGATCATCGGCTTTGAAACGGAAGAGGACTTTGGGACCCTGCCGGACGGGGGCGCCATCGGCTGTCGCTTCTTCGGGTGGGGGGGGTGGGGTGTTGTCCATCGCCGCCAGCGCAGCCTGGACTTTGCTCCAAGGGTCAGCAGCGTCTCCCGGAGTGGCTGGCAACTCGGTGCAGCATGCGACGGCCAAGATGGAAGCCAGTGTGTAGGCTGGGGGACGTTTGAACGACATCATTGGACTCTAGCGGCCTCTGCTGGAAATTCGACTCGCGCTCGAAGTCAACAGTTGACGCATGCGGAGTCTGGGCCGATGACTACGTCGTGGCATCTCCGACTGTACGCTCCTTGGCCAAGCTGGCCGGCGTCTCCGCCGCCACTGTCTCTTTGGCCTTGCGGAACCATCCGCGGATCAGCACTGCCGTGCGCGAGCGCATCCGCGCCCTAGCCGAGAAAAGCGGCTACGAAGCAAACCCTGCGGTGTCGCAGTTGCTCTCCCAGATCCGCGGCAGCAGCACGGCCAGCTTCCGCGGAACCATCGGCATAGTCTATACATCGAGTCATCTCGAGGATGCGCGCGTCGCGGGGGTGCTCGAGTGGGTGCGTGCCATCCGGCATCGTGCCACGGAATTGGGATTCGGTATCGACGAGTTTTTCCTCCACGAGAAGGGCATGACGCCCGCGCGTCTTGTGCGCATCCTCAACACTCGTGGCGTTCGCGGTTTGCTCATCACCGGCCCTTTCGGCGGCCGACGCCTGCCAAGAGAGATGGACGTGGTCTGGGAACGATCCTCGGCGATCGTGCTCGGCGAGCGCCCCGTCGTCCCCGAACTTTCCTGCGTGCTGAACAACCAGTTCGAGACCGCTGCCGAAGCCGTGCGCAGACTACTCAAGCTGGGTTATCGTCGCCCCGGCCTTTGCATTCATCCTTATGTCGATGAAGTGGCCGAGCATCGTTTTAGCGGGGGCTTCCTTGTCGCCCAGACTCAGTTGCCCCGGGCCGACCGCGTTCCGCCACAGGGATACTCCTCCGATGGGCGCGCAGGATTCCTCCGTTGGCTGGACCGTCACCGGCCGGATGTGGTCCTCACCCTTCACCCCGAGATTAAGCATTGGGCGGTTTCTTCGGGGCGCCGCATTCCCCGAGACCTCGGGTTGCTGCATTTGGATCGAACGGAAGATTTGCCCGATTGGGCCGGGATGCACCAAGACAATGAGAGCCTCGGGGTGGCCGCGGTGGAAATGCTGCTTGGGCAAGTTTACTTCAACGTTCTTGGCGCGCCGAAATTCCAGCAGTGCCTTCTTGTCGGCAGCAAATGGGTGGACGGTGCGACCGTGAAAAAGCGGAAATCCGGAGCCGGGCGCTCCGCGCGTGGTTAACTATTAACTGGGTACGAACTTCGGGTTTCCTGCTACTTGCTCCAAAAAGTACTCATAATGCAAAAAATCCCTTCATTCTCTTTTCGTCTTCTAGTTGCCGGTCTCGTTCTCTTTCCGGCCCTCACGGGGTGGGCCGACACCCCCGACGAGCCTGTCTACCAAAAGTCACCCGCCTGGGAGAGTGGAGACAACGGGGGCAATGGTTTCCTAGGCTGGAATCTCGTTGCCAATGGGGGCAATCCCGAGACCTGTGGATTTGCCATCGGGGATTCACGGTCGCTGGGTCAGGGAGTTTCGGGTGTGAACAGCGCTGACGGTCGAGCCTTTGGTCTCAGAGCGCGTGGCGATGGCGCCTCGGTCGAGGCCTACCGTACATTGGCCGAACCCTTGCAACCGGGCCAGTCGCTCAGTTTTGATTTAGCCGTCAACTTTCGCAGCGGTAACAAAGGTGTCGACCTCCGTTCTGCTGGTGAGGAGCAAAAGATCTTCAATTTTAACATCGGCGCTGACAACTATGTGGTGCAGGAGGCCGCTAGCGGAAACGGATCAGTTGGCGAGGCTTACCATGCAGACACGGTCTTTAGGATTACTTTCATCCAGACTTCTAGCACTGGAGGTGCGTGGCAAGTTGAGCGCCTTGGTGCCATTAAATCTGCTGCCAAAGGTACCTACACAGGAGAGGCGGGAGGATTGAAGTTCTATGTTTTTGGGACGGATAGCTCCCCGGAAAACGACATGTGGATCAATTATTTGGACCTGAAGTCGTCGACTGACTGACTGATATGCCCATGAGTGTCCTCACCTCAAGTTAACAGTTTAACCGAATCGGCGCGTTTCCGACCTTGAAAATAATTGCAATACTGAAGCATTCAGTTACACAAGATAGATATATGAAAAACAAGCCCCCCCGTTACATTGCTAATGTCTTTGGCACCGTTCTGGCTATGGCATTCAGCCTCAACGCTAATGCCGCAGTTGACTTGGGAACCGACAATGCCAGCGCTTCTGCCTACTCTGCAGGATGGACCAACGGAAGTGACGGTTTCATCACCGGGGAGGGGGCTTTCGGGCAATGGTTT
>Ga0247840_10003441_pt1 | contig 26704 bp, 17 predicted proteins | sample LaCruzMarch2015__FD_192404 | JGI IMG/M metagenome (GOLD analysis project Ga0247840, IMG submission 192404) | Freshwater microbial communities from meromictic Lake La Cruz, Castile-La Mancha, Spain - LaCruzMarch2015_17m | ecosystem: Environmental > Aquatic > Freshwater > Lake | place: Spain...
AACCCTAAGTGATCAAGCGATAAAGTTGATAATTTCATTTCAGGCCCCTTCATATCCCTTTTGGGCTTATTGAATCGTGTCAGAATAAAAATGTTTCATAAAGAAAGGACGACCTGCGGGATGTGGGGTGCATTAAAGAATATGATTAAAAAGTCAGTTCAACTCGCGGGGTTAAGGGGTCAAGGAGTCCCCATCCTTTAGGGTGGGGAGGAATTGGACCCCTTACATGATTACTTTCACCCACAACAGATTGATATATTTTCAGGTGAATTTACTTAATCATGCAGCTCACAAAAACCATTATCCTGAAACTTGATTCGCTAGATAACGATCTAGCCGAGCTGCTAAAAGCTTTCTCGCAAGGCATGAATTACGCCTCGCAAATCGTGTTTGACATAGGCAAGCCCATCGGAAGCGGCCAGATCCAAAAGGCTACTTACAGGCATCTACGAAACAATCTTAACCTGAAATCTCAGATGGCTTGTAACGTAGCTCGCCAGGTGTCGGGAGCTTACGAAATGCTGCAAAGTCAGATCGACAAAGAAGAATCTGAATGGCAACTCCTAGATTTCGATCCAACCTCGGCCACATTCTCGTTTGAACGCGATTTCACGTTATCCAGTGACACCCTGAGCATAACCACATTGGCGGGACGCAAAAGATACAAGCTCCTGAATTACGAGTATGCAAAAAGATACCTAGACAGATCTTGGAAATATCTGGCATCCAAACTTTGTTTACACAAAGACGGAGCTTACTTTTTCCATCTGGCCTGTGAGAAGGATATTCCAGACAAGAATATAGTTGATGCAACTACCTTCATGGGCGTTGATGTCGGCATAAATTGTCTAGCTGTTGCTTCGACGACTGACAAGGAATGCAAATTCTTTGCAGGCGGCGAGATTAAGAATCATCGTAACATCAGATCCAAGGAACGCCGGAGACTTCAGAAGGCAGGCGGTCGCTATTTGGGCACTCGATCCTCTATGAGAACGCTTAGAAAAATAGCAGGTCGAGAGACACGGTTTATGACTGCCATGAATCATAATGTATCTAAAAAACTTGTTCAGTTCGCAACACAAAATGAAGTCTCCGTAATCGGTATGGAAGATTTGACAGGCATCAGGAAGAGAACGGAAAGTAAAGTATCCAAAGAGTTCAGGTATGAGCATAGCAGTTGGGCATTTCAACAGCTACAAGGTTTTGTGGAATACAAAGCCAAAGAAGCCGGGATAGCTGTAATCTACGTGAATCCTGAATTTACTTCCCAAACCTGCCCAAGATGTAACCACATCAGCCGAAATAACCGGAAGGGCATATCCTTCCGATGCGAAAAATGCGGTTATGAGACCCATGCCGATAGAGTTGGTGCAATGAATATTGAGCACCGAACACGAGACTTGAGGTATATCCTTGAGTCTCAGGGCGGTTTAGTCAGCCCGCCAGACGCGACACGACTTTTTACGTAGTCGCAAGCCACGTCCTTCAGGGCGTGGTAGTTGACAGACCATTCGACAGATCTTGCATTTGAACTTGCTTTCTCCTTTGGATCCGGTGCCGGCCATTTCTAACACCTCGAATCGTGCTCCTCTATTGGATGTTATTATTATTTTAGTTTTTCGTTGCGATTGGGCTAAATACTTTGCAGACCTAAATTTGATTATGGCTCAAAAATATCAGTGCACCATTTGCGGATATATTTACAATCCCGAAAAAGGGGATCCCGAATCTAAAATTGCTCCAGGAACCTCTTTTGCAGATCTGCCGGAGACATGGACCTGTCCGCAGTGCGGCGCCGCGAAGGATGATTTCAAAGGGATTAAATAGGACAGAAATCATGACGCTCACAAGAGAGATCAAACCCGGCGTTAAGTGGGTCGGAGCAATAGACTGGGACCGCAGGCTCTTTGATGCTTTAATTCCTATGCCTGAAGGAACCAGCTACAACTCCTATCTGATCCAGGGCAGCGAGAAGACGGCACTTATTGACGCCGTGGACGAATCCATGGCCGATGTGCTGCTGGGCAACCTGAGAGTTTTGGGCATAAAGAAGATCGACTACATCATCGCCCAGCATGCCGAACAGGACCATTCGGGAAGCCTTAAACGGCTGCTTGAGATTTACCCCGATGCTAAAGTGCTCGGCTCCGCCAAGTGTCTGGATCTGCTCATGCATTTTGACCTGGTGAGCAAGGAGAGAGGGCAAGAAGTAAAAGACGGCGAGAAGATAACCCTAGGAGACAAGAGCCTGCAGTTCATTCACGCTCCCTGGGTGCACTGGCCGGACACCATATTCACCTATCTGGCCGAAGATCAAATACTTTTTACCTGCGATTTTCTGGGCTCCCATCTGGCCAGCAGCGACCTTTACGCCAGCGATGAAGCAGTAGTCTGCAGGGCTGCCAAGAGGTACTATGCCGAGATCATGATGCCCTTCCGCCAGAACATTAACAAGCACCTGGCCAGGATTGAGGATCTGACAATTGCTGTCATCGCCACCAGCCACGGCCCGCTTTACGGCAGGCCCCGGTTTATATTGGACGCTTACCGCGATTGGGCATCGGATAGGGTGAAAAACCAGGTGGTGTTGCCTTACGTCTCCATGCACGGGTCCACTCGCATCATGGTCGATCACTTGGTGTACGCTCTCATCTCTCGAGGAGTAGAAGTGAAGCGATTCGATCTCACCGACTACGACGTGGGAGAGCTGGCAAAGTCTCTGGTGGACGCGGCAACCGTGGTCATCGGCACGCCTACCATTCTGGCCGGAGCCCATCCTCTGGCGCTTTATGCTGCCATCCTGGCCAATGCCCTGCGGCCCAAGACAAGGTATGCCTCCATCATCGGCTCCTTTGGCTGGGGAGGCAAGATGCTGGAGCAGATCACCGTCGCTCTGCCCAATCTGAAGCTGCAATTCTTCGATCCGGTAGTCGCCAAAGGCCGTCCCAAAGAGGCAGATTTCCAGGCCCTGGACCGGCTGGCGGAAGAGATCGCTGCCAAGCACAGGGAACTTAACTTAATTTGAGGCAAATTTAGGCAAAAGAGGATCTTGATTGAGTCATCTCTTCTCCCTTATGTTCTGGTGCTGCTGGCCACAGGCATAGCTGTCGGTTTTTCCTGCGGATTGCTGGGCATCGGGGGCGGCTTTCTCATGGTGCCCGTGCAGATCTGGGTGCTGACCTCCACTGGAATTGATCCCACCCTGGCCACCAGGATCGCCTTTGGAACCTCTCTGGCCGTAGTTCTGCCCACGGCTCTCTCCGGATGCCGCGGCCACAGTTGCCGGGGCGTTGTTCTCTGGCGGCCGGGTATCATCATGGGCCTCTCCGGTCTTCTCGGCGCCTTTTTGGGAGGGAGCATTGCTGCTCATGCGCCCGGAGATCTGCTCAGGATGGCCTTCGGATTTGTGGTAATGTTTGGTGCGCTGAGAATGCTCTTTGCCAAAAGTATGCAGCCCAGGCGAGAGGCTTTGCCGGAAAAGTCAAGAGATCACCATCTGCAATATGTTCTCTGGGGACTGGCTGTAGGAATCATATCCGGTCTGACCGGGATAGGCGGGGGCGTGATCCTGGTGCCGGCTATGGTCATTGTCATGGGTTTTGGCATGTATCAGGCCATCGGCACCTCGTCGGTAACAATAGCCTTCAATGCCGTGGGTGGGGTCATAGCCTACGTCATTAACGGATGGGGCGTGGCCGGGCTGCCCGACTACTCTTTGGGCTACATCGATCTTTTGCAGTTTGCTCTGCTGGCGGGAGCAAGCATCTTCACGGCTTCGTGGGGCGTAAAGGCGGCCCACAGGCTGCCAGCGGATAAGCTGAAGTACATCTTTGTGGTGCTGATGATCTACATCGGACTGAAGATGATTGGGGTCTTGGGGTGGGTTGGATTGTGAAAAAAAGTTTAGATTATTCCTTTGGCCCGCAGGGCAGTTTTGACATCGGACATATCGCTCTTGAGTTCGAAAACATCCGTTTTATCCAGGACGCGGTCCATCTTATCATTCATACTTGCATTCATATCTTTGACCTCGATGATAAGATCATCCTGCTTTTGCAGCATTGAACCCATCTTTCCATCAATGCGGTCGATCTTTCCCCCAATTGAATCTATCTTATCGCCGGTCACGTCAATCTTTTCACCAAGAACATCGATCTTGTCCCCGACCGTGTCGATCTTTTCGCCAAGAACATCGATCTTGTCCCCGACCGTGTCAATCTTTTCGCCAAGAACATCGATCTTGTCCCCGACCGTGTCAATCTTTTCGCCAAGAACATCGATCTTGTCCCCGACCGTGTCAATCTTTTCGCCAAGAACATCGATCTTGCCCCCGATCGTGTCAATCTTTTCACCAAGAACATCGATCTTACCGCCAAGATTCGAGTTCATTTTTACAAGATTCTGATTGACATCGTTAATGGCGACCAGCATCTTGTTCATTACCTCAACGCCCTTATCTAGTCTGGCATCGGTCTCGTCCTCATCAACAACCTTACCAAACCTGCTAAACTCGCCACCCGCAGGATAGTATGATTTCTCAATGGAGGAGACCTGGATAAGTGTATTCTTTATATCGATGGCGCTTTCGAACCATTTCAGCTTTTCATCTTCGCCCTCGGCGATGATCTTTACCCTGCCGTCTTCCAGGTTCTCGACAATTCCTTTCAGGCCAAAGGCTTTCGCTGTCTGTGTGACTCTCTTTCGATAGCCTACCATCTGGACCCGGCCTGAGACACAGGCAATTAGGCGTTTCATTCAATAGGGTTTCAGACTTCTTCGTATTTGGCTTTATCCGTGCTGATGACATCGGTTAGCTAAATAAAGGAGAATAGCATCCGAAAATACCGTTCCAACTCAAGAATGAAGGAAATGCAGAGGTCAGATTAAATGGAGTATGTTCTTTCCCCTAAGTCCGAGATCGATAGCCGTATAAAGACGTTGCAGTCCCAGATGGGCGAGATGGACGGCGCACTGTTGTTTCATGCCGTAGACGTGTGCTACTTTTCCGGCACCGCTCAGGACGGGCTGGTTTACATTCCCAGAGACGGCGAGCCCGTGGTCATGATGAAGAGAAGCCTGGAAAGGGCAGTGCAGGAATCGCCCCTCGATGTGAGGCCGCTCAAGAACATGAGAAATTTGAAGTCCGACCTGAGCATTTCTGCCAAAGCTACCGTCGGCCTGGAGATGGATGTGCTTCCCTGCAGCTTCTATTTTAAAGTGGATCGGGCACTGGAAGACGTCAAATTTGTCGATGTTGCCGAAAAGATCAAGCACATCCGCTCGGTGAAGTCCGAATTTGAGGTAAGCCTGATAAAAGAGGCGGCCCGAATTTTGGAGGCAGGCTTTTCCTCAGTTCCAAACTTTCTGGAAGAAGGCATGAAAGAAGTAGATCTGATCTGCCGGATCGAGTCGGTGATGCGCTCCCTGGGCCATCAGGGGTCACTGCGTTTTCGCAGGTTCAACAGCATTGTCCCCTTAGGCCATGTCATGTGCGGAGCGGAGGCGGCTTTTCCCAGCTTCCTGGCTTCGCCCAGCGGGGGCCGGGGCACCTCTCTGATCTTTCCCCAGGGGGCAGGCTTTGCCAAGATTAAGAGAAACGAGCCGGTATTCGTGGACTGTGTGGGCATCTACAACGGCTACATTGCCGACGCCACCCGCATATTCTCCCTGGGCAAGCTGGAGGCGGGGCTGGAAGACGCCTACCAAGCCGCCTGCCAGATCGAGGAGGCAGTGGCCGCAAAGCTAGTCGCAGGCCGGACGGGCAGGGAATTGTTCGAGCTGTCCGAGTCAACTGGTGAAAAACTGGGCTACCAGGACTTTTTGGGCGGGACCAATGGCAATAAATGTGGCTTTGTGGGCCACGGCGTAGGATTAGAGCTGGACGAGTACCCGGTGATCGGCCCCCTGGATCATGTGGTGCAGAGCAGCATGACCATTGCCATCGAGCCCAAGATAATCTATCCTGACAAGGGGGTGCTGGGGATTGAAGACACCTTCTTGACCACCTCGGGCGGAGCCGTCTGCCTCACCAATATGCAAAGAGAGATCTGGCAGGTTTGAGGGATAGCAACGGATCGCAGATCATCATGTCGAGTAGGAAATGTCATAAATCCATTGCTTCTCGTGCCTCTTTGGTGGGAGTATTGTCAGGCATTGGTTAATAACCAGCGTCTAACGGCGTTTTCACCACAGAGACACGGAGCTCACAGAGGACGCACAGAGACGAACTAACAACTGGAAAAAATAACCTCAGGTTAGCTACGGGAGATAGCGAAGTACCCATTATTCTTCCTGCAATGAAAACTCAGAGATGTTCAGGAACCAGTAACCTTCTCGATATACCGGATCGCTTCCGGTTATTACTATCTTCTTTTTGAAGATGGGGCCGTCCAGGACGAGGGTATGAAACTCTCCATTCTCGCCGCATGCATCGACAGTGCTATTGGCCTCTTTCAAATCAGCTATAAATTTGTCATCAATACTGCGGCCCAGCCACTCCTTTCCCAAAAAGCCGTCCCTCACGCTGACCAAAATTACCTCAAATCCGGCATCGATGATCTCATTTACGATCTTCGTGGAGTTCTGTTTCCATAGTGGCAGAATCAGATCGATATCCAGATCACGGCAAATCCTCTCCACCAGCGGCTTATGGGTCTCGATGTGCCCGAAAACGGCAGCGTCAATTCCTTCGCCCCGCGCCCGCAGCTCTAAGGCCGCCTTCTTGAACTCCTCTTCGTAGGAGTAAAAGTCGCGCTGCAGGAGGGGAAGGTCGAGGGCCTGGGCCTGAGCCCGGATGAGGGCGGGGTTGAGTTCATGCGAGCCGGTCTTCTTCTGGTTGGTGAAATGCAGGAGATGGGTGATCCTGTAGCCGTCGTTCATGGCTTTGTAGCAGGAGTAGCAGCCGTCCTTGCCGCCTGTCCAGGAGACGACGGCGTTTTTCGGGATGTGGTCGTCGGAGTTCATGAGATGTGAAATAGGGTGGGTGGTTAATCAAGAATTCGGGCCCTGAGACTTGTCGGTTCCTGGCGGAATCAACTGCGGGCAATCGTTATTGTTAAGAACAATTTTTATAATAGTTTAAATATTCTCCAGGCGGGCCCGGACAACTGTCGTCTTTGCTCACAGGTCTTTGTTAGGGTTACTGACTTTGTTAGGGTTCCTAATCGTCATAGTATTTTTTCTTGGGCTGATGCTTTCGTGTAGCTTGCATTTGTTCCAGTGGTTTCTTCCTCCGGGGTGCCGCGCGCGGTTAAACGCGCGGTTAACACTCGTCGGGCAGCTCCAAGACTGCTTTCTTGAACTACTACTATTACTATTAGGTGCGGAAATCCCGCTGCAAGAGGGGAAGGCCGATAGCCTGGGCTTGGGCCCGGATGAGGGCGGGGTTGGGCTCATGTGAGCCGGTCTTCTTCTGGTTGGTGAAATACCGGAGATGGGTGATATTGAAGCCGTCGTTTATGGCTTTGTAGCAGGAGAGGCAGACGTCCTTGCCGCCCGTCCAGGAGACGACGGCGTTTTTTGGTGTGGAGTTGTTGGAGTTAATCGGAATCGGTTTGGCACAAGGTGGTCATAAAATCTTCGGGCGGGGTAAAGAAGGGAAGAAGAAAGGGGGTCAAATGCATTTTCAATGGTCTCATGAAGACAGTATGCTCTCCATCATTCTGAGTTAAAATAACCATGTGATCTACTCAAGATCGATATAATTAGTCCTAAATAGAAAAAATCGGTGAAACGGGCGATTTATTATTAAAAAATACGCACATTCACGTTGATCTGAATTGTTCTATCTTGTTTAAGACATCAATAATTTCCGTAGGGATTTCTTCATTTTTTGTAGATTTGATTAATTCGTTTATCGTAAAAGAGACACCAAGTTCTTTTTGCATTGCTGTATTCAAACACGATAATACGATTTTTCCCGGAACCAATTTTACTAATTCTTCAACGGAATTCATTTTCTTTCGAATATCCTTTGAGCACTCTTTATTTTCCACAGAAATTGGCTTCTTATTCTTTTTATGCCTTGATATGGATTCTTGGCTCGAACTAACAATATCCTCAATGCAATCATTGCATATTCGATAAAAATTAGAATCTATTATTTTATCATACGTACTTAATAGATCAGTTTTGTTTCGTTTCAACAATTTATTTTCAGTTATTCTTTTGACAACATCTAAATTAATCAAATAATTCTCAATTTCTTTTCTCTCCCAAAAATACAAGTAATTTGTTGCCCCAAGTAATTTGATCTTTATTTCTTCAATTTCATCATTACATCTATAATCTCTATCCAATATTATTGAGGTATTAATTTTTTCTTCTAAAATGGCTCCAAATAATAATTCTGCATTCTTAACCATGGGCCATTGCGAAAAACCTCCCATAGCAACTATTGTTATTCCATCTTCATTTGCTAATTCATTAAGTCCAATTTTATCAGCAAATTTTTTAAGGATCATATAGTCATTACCTTCAAAAAATAATATTTTTTTTATTCTTTAGCAGTCTTGTTAGATGCATATTTTGGACAGAGCCTAAAATATCAACGACATTTTGTATTGCTCTAAAATTTTTTAATTTCTTGGCCGATTTATTATTTTTATCTATTAGTAATATATCATTTATTTCAGATTCGTTTATCATTTCGACCGAGTGGGTAGCGACAATAATTTGGGGTCCTAATCCCTTTGACACGGATACGAACTTTCTCTGCAAATCTGGATGCAGGTAAATCTCTGGTTCATCGATTATCAATGTGGTTGCATCTTTGTTATGCACTAAATGAGATAATATCTGTATCCATACCTGAAATCCGCAACCTGCCCATCCTATTTCTCGAGCAATCCTATTTTCACTGCAGAACATTACCAAATCGTTGTAATTTTCTAATTCGGGGAGTTTTATATCCATTCCAGGCCAGGTTTTATGCAATAGATCAACAAAAAGACCAAAATCAGATTCTTCATGATACCATTGATTACGAAAATGTCTTGGAGATAGGTATGTACTTATTGATTTTTGAATGTGTTCTTTCGTAAGCAGAGTCTCTCTAGGTTCAACTGGTCCTAAAAAAGGAATTACTCCAATTTTAAATTGAAAATGTTTTTTAATAACCGATGATTTTTGGAGGTTAATCCCTTTTGCAGTAGCAAAATGCAAATAAACCTTAAATTCAGGACTTACAGTTAAAAATGCAGATCCTCCTCCTGAAAACTTTATCCTCATATTCGTATTTATATTACTATACTCATTGTGTATGTTGTCAATTCTAAAGGGTAAAGATGAATCTTTAATTATATATCCATATCTATCAATTTCAGAAATATACTCAGGATTTCTCTTTATTCCGCTTCTCCATGCCGCGTCTAGCAACTGTAACGATTTAATTATTGTTGATTTTCCAGAATTATTGGGCCCAACTAATATATTGAACTGGGAGAGTGCTAATGAGAATCTCTTATATGCCATATAATTTTCGAAAGAAATTGACTGAATTATCATCGTGAACTCCTGGCAGATAAGTGCTCACTAAGACAATGATATATATTCTTTGTTGTTATTTTCAGCAATTCGTTTACTAGACATAAAATAATTTGGTGAAGATTATTGAAAAATGAACAAATCCTCCGATCCATCCTCGTCAAATCCCAATACATCCTCAATCCTCCACCCTCGCCACCCCGTCCTCCACCCTCACCCTCACCGATCCGTAGCCCTTCAAGGCCGGCCTGAAGACGGGCCCGGAATTGGCCATTTGCGCCCTGACCAGTGGATCGTAGTAATCAATATCCCAGGAGCCGTTCTGAGAAGAGGCGTTTATGGCCACGGCATAAGCTCTCCAGCGAAAGAGCTTGACTTGAGGCAGCTTTTCGGCAGCACCTATGGCCGCTTTCGCCTCCGTTATGCTGGAGGCCACGGTCATTTTGGCAAAGGCCGAGCTGTTGGTGGCTTTTCCCATAAGCGAGTCGTACCCATAAACCAGGAACTGAATGCCGTCATTCTCCAAAACTGCCCACGAGAAGAGATTGGAATCCGGGTAGATCTCTGCCTTCTGGCCGCTAAAGAAGCTCTCCGCAGCCGCTTTCCCCTCAATTCTTATCCCGCCCACGATCAAGAAAAAGAGCAAGAATATCATAAACATATTTTTATTAAAGTTTATCCGGTGCCTTCCCCTTACTAGCACGGCCAAAACCAGGAGGCTGGCGATCAGCATAATCGGCTCTATCTGGGAAAAGATATTGGCCGAATACCTGACTGCCTGCCAGGGATAGAAGAGAGGAACGCCTCTCGTCGTTGTATAGTCCACAAAGAGATGGAGGAGAACACCGGCATAGACAAAGGCCATGCTGGTGGCGGAAAAGTCAAGATCGAATTTTATGAACCTGCCAAGAAAGCCCTTGATCTGCTCCCGAGAGGCGAGATACAAAATAAGCAGAGCGAAAAAGAATCCAAAGAAAAGAGTATGGGTGATCCCTCTGTGCACCAGGAGAAATGTGGTCGGATAGACGTTATTGATCCAGGCGATGAGAAAATCCAGGTCGGGAGCGATCCCGCCCAGCACCAGGGCTGCGATAAGCTTTTTATCCAGACAAAGAAAGCTGCCCATGATATAGGCCAGCAATGCATGGGAAAAGAAGTCCATTAGATTATTCCTTGATCCTTTGGGCTATTTTCCTCTTGTGGCTGACAATTGTGCATGCCTTTTTTTGCTGGAAAAAAGAAAAAAGAAATAGCCAGAACCCAAGGTCAGTTCCTCTTATTCAATGCTCAGGTTGCTCAGCAATCTGCCAGCCACGGGAACATTTTTACTATCCAGGATTATCTGCAAAGCGTTTGGCGTGTCCGTCTGCTGTTCTGTTTGGCTTATGTTCTCTGAAATAATCGTGGTCTGATTGGTCTGCAAGCTCGAATTGAGGGTTAAATCGGGCTGCATGGCTGCATCCGGCGAGAATGCCGGGTAGGGCATGATTATCAGGCACGGCCCCTCTCCGCTCTCCCGTGGCAGGAAAGAAATCTCCGCGCTGCTGTTGCTGATCGCCTCCAGGAGGAAGGATATTTTGTCTCCCTTTGCCCTGGCATCCCTCAGCTTTTGGGAGACATCAAAGGCAAAGATGCGATCGCCATCGGTGTTGCTGCTCATGGCCGTGGCATCGTTTTTCTTGACGATATTCCAGGCAGGCAGGATATTGACCAGAAATGTGGTGTAGTCTGAGCTCTCATCCCAATCTGAGCCGATGGACATCAATGCCACCATGACTGGGTCATTTTGCTTCTGCATGGAGGCGGCTTTCAGCACCATAATCGCAACATCGTTATCTGTGATATTAAGGCCGGAAATATTAAACAGAATTATAGGAGCGCCAGGATAACGAACCATCTCGGCCTGGTTGCCGGTCACATCAACGGCACATAGAAGCATCTCGGTTTGATTGTAAACAGAAACTCTATTCTCTCCCATGCTGATGTAAACATCTTCTGAGGCCGTAATGGTGGTCACATCGCCCAGTGCATCACAGAGCGCATTGCCGGCAAGAATAGCCGCCAGCAGCAAAAGTATTATCCCCCTTTTAAGCATAAACTCTCATCCCCTTCTTTTGTAATCTATAGATTCCATTCATATTTAAATTTATAGATTCAGATTCAGTTTCAGTCTACATGAAGTCTGCCAGGCCCGTCTGTTTGGCCTTGTCATTCTTAAAGAGGGAGTTGATCTCTATCTTCAAAAGCTGCAACCTCTGCTTGGTGTAGCTGCTTACATCGTACTCCTCGGCCACCTTTATGGAGACCTCCAGATATTTCCTAACGCTGCCCTCATGCACCGTGAGGATTATCCTGCCGCCGCACTTGGGACAGGTCTCTTTCAAGGGAGGACGCCGGAATTTGGCCCCGCACTTCACACACCTTACTTTCTGCTTGGAGAAGGCATGCAGATTGCCGATCAGATCGGGCAGAAAGTGGGAGTTGATAACCCGCTCGGCTACATCCTGCTCATCCACCGCTCGGATCATGCGCGCCAGCTCCAGTTGGGCATCCATCTTGTCCACCATGGTCTCCAGGGTCTTGTAAGCGCTGTACTTGGGGCCGGCGGCTATATCCGTGGTGCTGTGGCTGAAATTGAAGCCCTCGTACTGGCCAATAGTGCCCAGCCGCTTGGAGACCAGATCAAATTTCGCCTCCAGATCTTTGGGGTTGGCACCTCGGAGGGTGGCCTCATAAAACTCCAGAGGGTAGACGCGCGTCACATCGAGGTTATGGGCCTCTTTGTCAACCTCGGAAGGATTGAGGATGGTGGTCATGACCAGGCAGGCGTCCATCTTCCCTCCTCGCTTGGCAGGAAGGTAGGACATGGAGAAGTTGAGCAGCGCATCCATGAGCAGCATCACGCAGTCCTCATCCCCGTCGCAGTTGCGCCGCTTGGCGGCATGAAAGAAGGGATGGCCAAAGCCGGCTGAGGCCGTGCTGTAGCCGATGAGGCGGCAGAGCACCCCTGCCGAGGTGTGGGGAGCCAGGCCCACCATGAGAGTGCCGATCAGGTCCGCCGGAGTCAATGCATTGTAGTAAGGCGCAAGGCCGTAGAACTTGACGAGAAGCTCATCCACGAACTTGGCCACTTTGAGGAGATAATCCCCTGCATCCCCGGCTAAAATGATGTCCTGCACGCGTAGCTCGCAGACCTGATCAGCCGCTGCCAGCGGCCTGCCATGCATGTCCTCTGTGTAGCCCAAACTGCACAAAATCTCCGGGCTGGTGCCGATCTCATCCGAGCGGAAATGAGTGAGAGGCAGATCGGTGAGATCGTACCTCACCGTGCCGTCTTTGAAGATGTTTATGCCGTGCTTGGCACGCAGTATGCCTTTCTCCAGAGGCTCGGGAGTCTTATCCCGGGAAGAGAGGCCGAGGACGCCCTTGAGCGACTCCGGCTCGCGCTCGCCCAAACGCTCCAGCGCCTGGTGATACAGCTTCTTTACGTCGATCTGCATCTTGGCAACGGCTGAGGTATCCTTACCGCATTTGGGGCACTTATCCGGGGCGGGAATGTTGCATTTGGGGCAGGCTCTCTTTTTTTCTGTGTGGCCGCCGCACTCGCAACGGAAGGCAAATCCCACCTTACCGCAGTCTTTGCATATTCTCCGCTCGATCTCCACATTGATGATGCCGGTGGTATTGCTTGTGGAGTGCTTGGCAGCCTCTTGAATGGACCTTGATTTGCCGCCTTCCTCTCCGGCCGGAAAGAGCACATGCGGCGGTGGGCGCATTAGCCTTTTATCCGATTTCTCGGGCCGGCCCATGCGAGCACCGATGCGCGTGGGAGCGCGGGCGCGAACAACGAGGCCGGAGAGTTTGTTGACGGCGTCCAGTGCAACGCATTCTTTATTTTCTGCGTCTGCCTTATCGCCTTCTGACTTTTCATCTCCGATTCTGTCTAGAGCCGTCTGAACGCTGCATTTTTTCAGGCCCGCGCCATCCGGCTCCAAACCCAGGCAGAGCAAGAGAGGCAGCGGATCTTCGATGATTATCTTCCCCTCTCTAACCTTATGGAGGACCAGCAGAGTCTCCAGTGCCTCCTTAGCAGGCAAGGGAAGCCTGAGGGTCCCCGATTCAAGGCGGCCTTCTGAGAATACAAGAGAGACGAGCCTCTCAAACTCCGGCATAGAAAGATCATGCCAGAGATAGGTATGAGCCGGGTGCAGGGGCACGCCGTATTCTCGGGATAAAGCTATGGCTTCCTGTCCAGCGATCTTCTCTTTACCGGCTGGGTCCCCGCCTGCTTTCAATAGCTCCTCTGCCCACCACTCAAAGACATAAGAGGCAGGAGCCAGGGACCGGTTGTTCTCCAGGAACTCACCGTAGCTGATTAAAATTTCGCCTATGTCTAAAATATTGGAGACGTGGGCTTTAAGCGCCGCATGAATGGTCCTGGGATCCTTGCAGCTTTTGGGCATCCATTCCAGGATATCCGTATCGAAATCGAAGCGAACCACATCGCCGTTTAATAGCCTCACCGTCGGCCCCTCGATGGAGCTTACGGGGGCCACAGCCGCGGCTTTCCCCGGCTGCTCCACCTTGATCTGGGTTCCGGCCGCCATGAACTGACCCAAAAGCAGCATGCTGGCAGGATTGACGCCGGCGGCGGCAAGGCCCGTATTTCTGGCCCGCCCGTAACGCAGCCGAAATCCGCCTGGCCGGGAGGGATGGGAAAATACGGGACGCCCGGCAATCAGGTCTCGCAAAAACTTGGGAGTTGTGTCTCCGCCTTCCTTTTTGCTGCTGGAAAGTGTTTCGAGCCACTCCCAGCCGGTGATGCCCAGTTTTGTGACATGTTTCTTGAGTTTGGGCCTCTTCAGGGCGATGCCCTCTGCTGTGACCAGAGCGATGCCGCCCCGCACGCGATTGGTCTCGATCCTGGCAAGGTCGCGGTATCCTGAGACCTCCTCCTCCTCGGTGGGCTCGCCCTCGATGCAGATGGGGCAGTTACGCACAATGATTCGAATCTCGTCGTCCGAGGGGGAATACTGGAGGCCAGCCACGCGCTTGTAAAGGCCGATCTCCTCAACATAGCGCTCCACCTCTTCGGGCCTTGGTTTCCAGGGAGAGATGCCTACCGCCCTTCTCACATAATCTGCCACGAGGACGGAGAGAGCCTGGGCCGTTCCGCCCGCGGAGCGAATGGGACCGGCGTAGTAGACCTTGAGATATTCTGTTCCATCATCGTTCTTGCCCAGGTCCACGCGAGCGATTCCTTCAATGGGAGCTGCCACCACGCCCTCGGTTAGCAGGGCAACCGATGTGCGGATGGCGTTTTCCACGGACTGGATCTTGGTGGCGCCTTTTCCCAGACGCCCTTGTGCGAAATCAATACCGATGGCCAGAGCTGCCTCTTCCCGACTCATGCCCTTTTCTTCCAGCTCCCGAATACGGACAGCAATGCCGGGAATGCCGATCAGCTTCTCCACTCTTTCCGCCAGGTCCACGGCCAGCGGTATCTCCACCTCGGTGCTGGGGTCCAATCCCTGGCTACGTGCGGCCTGGGCTATGTCCATGGCGTTTTTGAGGCCCTGTTGTAAATGCTCGAAGTATTCGTCCGTCTTCATTTTGACTCTCTATCTACCACTCATCTTTTGCTCTTCAACCTTCGTACTTCAATCTCATTACTCTTCTCCCCATAGCTTGAGACCCGTGATAGAATCGGAGACTCTTTTCAGGGGCAAGCCGGAAAGCTCCTGCAAATAAAGCTCGGCGGCAAAGATGGTGCCAGAGGTCAGGTGGCCGCCAAAGGTCCTTCCCGTCCGGTCCGATAGAACGGCATGAGCATGCACAAAGGGCCGGCCATCCCGCATGGATATATTTCCGGAGCAAGAGGCCAATTCCATTGGCTCTTCCAGGGAAAATGTGCCGTACTCGTGAGAAAGCTGATCGTAGTAGCCAAGTTCCGCCCGCGAGAGGGCACCGATAGCGCTCAAAGCGCCCGTCTCAATTCCATTCTCCTCGGCCAGATTGGTGATCTGACTGATGATATCCGCACCGTGGTCTAGCCTGGCAAAAAATATACGACCTTGTTTGAACTCCCTGATCATAATTAACCAACCCTCGTCTTCCTCAGTGTCTCATAAGATCATAATGCTTTCGAAGGGCAATTATTCTTCATGTTGGAAAGTGAGAACGGTTTTTCTCCACTTTAAAGGACCATATTAAAACGGGATCTCATTGACAATAATAAGTCGCTTGATGCTTTTTTGAGCTAACTTAATAAAATATATTACCAATCAACCCCTCGGCTTCGCGTGTGGCGATGCCACAACATATATCGTTTGCAGGGGATAAATATAGATTCATTTATTATTATTATTTACTCAGTTACTGTCTTTCGATAGCTATAGAAACTTTAAAAAATTCTTTGTGACATTTTTCCACTGGAGCCTATCCCTGTTGAGAATTTTCTCCCCAGAACGCGGGACTTTTTATTCTTAGCCAGGAGTTTAAGAACCTTGCGCCCCCCCCCCACTCAAAGCGTCATCTATTTTTGATGCGAGCCCCAACACTCTTCGATGAATCTGGAGTCTCTGGCATCCGAGCTGCGAGGATTTGTAGGCATCACTCGCAAAAAGCAGATAGGCAGCCTCATGCAATTCTTTCCCATCGAGTCCGAGCGCATCATCGCCTCCTTTGGTGAGGATGCGGCAGTTATTGACGACGGAGAGGAGGTCATGCTCCTGGCTGCGGACGGCATCTGGTCCAAGCTCATGCAGGTCGATCCGGAGTGGTCCGGCTACTGTTCAGTTCTGGTCAATGTGCACGATATTGCGGCCATGGGCGGCTGGCCGGTGGCTATGGTGGATGTGCTCTCCGTGGACAACCAGGAGATTATGGAAAAAGTCCTGCGAGGCATGAAGACCGCCATTGAGAAGTTTCATGTGCCCATTATCGGCGGCCACCTGCATCCGGACACGCCTTACAGCGCTCTGGACGTGGCCATCCTTGGCAAGGCCAAGAAGAGCGGCATCATTCTAAGTAGTACGGCCCGGGCGGGCGAGGTAGTAGTAGCGGCCGCGGATATGGACGGCCAGCCCCATCCCAAATTCGCTATAAACTTCGACTCCACCAGCTTCAAGGACAGCAAGACTCTGCTCATGCAGCTAGGCAGTATGCAGGAGCTGGGCGAGAGGGGGCTCGTTAAGGCGGGCAAAGATATCAGCAATCCAGGACTGCTGGGGACCCTGGGCATGCTGCTGGAGACGAGCCGGGTGGGCGCCGTGGTGGATGTAGATGCCATTCCTGTTCCTGCGGGCCTGGATCTGGCAAGCTGGCTGAAGATGTATCCGGGAATGGGCTTTGTCGTAACTGTCAAACCTGAAAATGCAGAGGCGGTCTTAGAGGTATTCGAAAGGCGCGGCCTGACGGCAAGGGTGATCGGCCGGGTGACGGAGGAGAGGAAGCTTGTCATTTGTCAGGGGTCGGAAGAGACAGTCCTTTTCGATCTGGAAAAGGAGTGCGTAACCGGAATTCACTGATATGGACTCTAGCTTTGTGCGCTCACTACAGGAAAAGGCCAGAACCAGGCATGCCCGCATCGGCATTGGTATCTGGAATGCAGACGCAGAGCTGATCGCCTCCCTGCAGTCGGCCACAGAATATGCCGATCTGCTCCTGGTGGGCGATCCCTGCTGCGACTGCGCTCTCGATTACGTCGCCTGCAAAGAGCCCTGGAAGGAGCTGGTGCGTCTTTTGGCTGAGGGCGAGATTGATGGGGCGGTGAGGGGAAACCTGCCCGCGGGGAGAACCATGCGGGCCGTGGCAGAGCAGTTTCAGATCCGCGTGCGACGTTTAGCCCTGCTGGAGCTGTCCGGCTGGTCCTTCCTGCTGGGGCCGGTGGGCATCGATGAGGGCGAAACTGTATCGGACCGGCTGGAGCTCTTGCTGGGTGGTGCGAAATTCCTGCAGGACATGGGCCTGGCGGCCAAGGGGGCCGTGCTCTCCGGTGGCCGTATGGAGGACATGGGAAGATGCGAGCGGGTGGACCGAAGCCTGTTGGAAGGCGAGCTGATCGCTGCGAGGGCGCGGGAAGCGGGCCTGGCGGCGAAGCACAAAGGGATACTGATTGAGAACTGCCGGGGAGACGACATCGTCATTGCGCCCGATGGCATTTGCGGCAACCTCATCTTCCGCACACTATTACTATTATGTGGGGCTTCGTCCTATGGCGCACCGGTGCTGATGGACAAGGTCTTCGTGGACTCCAGCCGGGCCCGTGGGGGATACGACGGGCCGGTGATGCTGGCCAGTGCCATGACGGGGATGAGGGAGATGGATAGGGAATGATATTGTCCAGGACCTCTTCCAGAGTCTTTCGCGCTTCATTTGTTCTTGCTGGGGGGGCGAAATTCCTGCCGGTCATTGGCTGCTGCCAAAGGGGGCAGTGCTCTTCGGGGGACAGGATGAACATCCCTCAGAATTATTGATTAGGTCTTTCAAATGGACTATAAAATTATTTTTCGTCAATTTAATGTGTATGACAATCTATAAATATGATATCTGATAAAGTAAAATCATACGTACTTGTCGGCCAAAATCCGCCTAACGTCGCATTCCGTCAATAATAAATATACTGAGGCAGAAACATGTTCACTGGGTTAACTTGTCGCATATTCCTACCGGCCATCATGGCCTTTATCCACCAGATATTGGGATTTGTTGAGGATATCGGAATAGATCATCATGATGCCCCATCGAATCCGGTAAGGATGTCTGCCTTGCATGATTGGCCTGAAGACGTCATGCCGAATACATCCAATCAGGCGCTTTCCTTGTCGCGCTTGATTTATAGGAAAACTGGTTTTCTGTGGGCGGTGCTTCGTGTTTCTGTTCTCTTTCTGTTGATCAGTGCCACATGGACCGGCACGCTAGCCGTCGATCTTGCCCAACCGGAAGGAGCAATGAATGCGACAAACGCGACAGATGCGATTAATGCCACAACTCCTGAGAACTTGGGAGGCGGGCCGTTTGAGCGAGGGGGGGTGGATGGGCCCCAGAATAACAGCGTAAAAGACTATGCCCAAATCAATAATAACTCTATCATCAATAATGAGGCAATCCAAGCCACCATGCTCAAATTGCCTCTGAGTTTCATTGAAAACAAAGGCCAGTCGTCCGAGGATGTGAAGTTCATGGTCAAGACTGCCGGACAAACTGTATTCTTTACCCCCTCGGAGGTCGTTTTTGCACTATCCAGCGGCAATAATTCCTCAGTTGTTCATATGGCCTTCGAAGGGTCCAGGCCAGGGGAGATAACGGGCGAGCAGCCGCTCCCTGGCAGAGCCAACTTCTTCATCGGCAATGATTCGTCCATATGGTCGACCGAGGTCCCAACCTATGGGGCGATCAGGTACAAAGATCTCTATCCCGGAGTGGATCTGGTATTCAAGGGCACAGAAGCCCAACTGAAACATGAGCTAGTCCTGAGTCCTGGAGCGGATCCAGCTCAGATCGTATTGACCTACAGCGGCCAGGATAACTTGAGTCTTGAAAAAGATGGATCGATTTTGATCAAAACTACTACAGGTAACCTCACAGACTCCGCACCAGTCTGCTACCAGGAAATCAATGGAAGCAAGAAAACAGTTGAAGGACGGTATCGCCTAATCGAAGGTCAGAGAATAGGATTTGAAATAGGAAGCTATGACAAGAGCCATTCGTTGGTGATCGATCCGGCATTGGTTTACTCTACCTATCTCGGAGGCAGCTTGTATGATCATGCGTTTAGCATCGCGCTTGATAATAGCGGCAATGCCTATATTGCGGGAGGGACTATGTCGTACGATTTTCCAATCCAGAATCCGATATATCCATCTCACGCGGGGATTGCATGGGCTGATGTTTTTGTCACCAAGATAAATGTAGCCAGGTCAGCATTGGTCTATTCCACATTTCTTGGAGGCTGGCAAGGTGATCAAGCATTTGGAATTGCAGTAGACGGCAGCGGCAACGCCTATATAACAGGATGCACAGAATCTTACGACCTCGGATTTCCAGATCCAATCCTCTTCCCAATCCAAAATCCAATACAGGCATCAAATGCCGGTATGACAGACGCTTTTGTCACCAAGATAGATGCAGCTGGGTCTGCATTAGTCTATTCCACGTATCTTGGCGGAAGCAATGAAGACTTCGGCCATGGTATCGATGTAGATGATAGCGGCAATGCTTATGTCACAGGAAGCACAGACTCGCCCGATTTCCCGACCCACAATCCATATCAGGGCACAATTGAGGGCAACAATTATGCTTTTGTCACCAAGCTGAGCCCCGGCGGCGACACGCTGGTTTACTCCACGTGCCTTGGTGGGAGAGACGACAACTCGCCGCCGGGGCTCAGCCACGGCTATGACATCGCCGTGGACATCAGCGGCAATGCTTACATAACCGGAAGCACAGATTCGCCCGAATTCCCAACCCAAAATCCATACCAAGGTACTTATGCAGGTGGCTACTATGACGCCTTTGTCACCAAGTTGAGTCCAGGCGGCAATACGCTGGTTTATTCAACATACCTGGGCGGGAGCGGAGGTGACCAAGGATATGGCATCGCCGTAGACGGCAACGACAACGCCTATGTTACTGGAGAAACAACATCATCATTCGACTTCTCGACCCAAAATCCGATACAAACATCCAGTGGGGCGATTGGCGACGCTTTTATCACCAAGATTAATGCGGCTGGATCGGCATTAGTTTATTCCACATATCTTGGTGGAGGCGATATGGATCGTGGCTATGACATCGCGATCGACGGCGGTGATAATGCCTATGTTACAGGATATACATTTTCATACGACTTCCCAACCCAAAACCCGATACAGGCATCCAATGGGGAGATTGGAGAAGAGGACGCCTTTGTCACTAAGATCAATGCGGCTGGATCGGCTTGGGTTTATTCCACATACCTCGGTGGAAGCAACAACCCAGATTGCGGAGAGGGCATCGCCGTGGACAGCAGCGGCAACGCCTACGTAACCGGATACACATCTTCGACCAACTTCCCGACAAAAAATCCATATCAGGGTACAAATGCAGGTGGCAATGACGCCTTTGTGGCTGTTTTGAGTTCCTCTGATCCTACTATGGATGTTTGTCATCAGGGATGTGATTATTCCACCATTCAAGGGGCAGTAGACGCTGCGAACCCTGGTGACACCATCAACGTAGCCGAAGGCACCTACACGGAGAACGTGCATATCGAAAAGTCGTTAACCATAAAAGGAGCGGGGGAAGGCAAGACCGTTGTCGATGGCAATCAAGCTAACTCCGTTTTCACCATAGACCCTGATATCGATGTGGCATTATCGGGCATGACAATCCAAAATGGAATGGCCTCCGGAGGCGGCGTTAAAAACAAAGGCAGGCTGACGATCTCAGATATCAAGATCTCTGCAAACCGTGCGAGCGCCTCCTATGGTGGTGGTGTATTCAACACTGGAACCTTGACGATGAACAGCGGAACGATTTCTGGAAATAGTGCAATGCAATACGGTGGCGGCGTATTCAATGACGGTTCCGGCAGCTTCATGATGAATGGTGGCACCATCTCTGGGAATAGTGCACAAGAAGGTGGGGGTGTATGCAATAATTATGGTGTATACGGTGATTTCAACATGAATGGTGGTACCATCTCAGGGAATAGTGCACAAAAGGGTGGTGGCGTTTGCAATCATGGTGGAATTTTCAACATGAAAGGTGGCATCGTCTCTGGGAATAGCGCGCAAGAAGGTGGGGGCATATTCATCGATGGCCCCAATTATGGCATTGTCATGAGCGGTACTAGCCAGATAATAGACAACCAAGCCACTTCAAGTTACGGTGGTGGGATATACTCTGCTAATGACAAGGTTACCCTTGATGGCATAAATATCGCTGTAAAATCTAACAAAGCACAACTACCATCGCCTTCTGAGCTAAATTGGTATCAGGGATGGGGAGTATATCTCAATTCAGGCATACCCACTACCATTAATGGATTCGATCCGGCAACGCAGGTTAATGATAACACTCTTCTCACTGCACCTAATGAAAATATCGTTGTAGATCTCATCTGTGATAAAAACGCAATATTAGAAACAGAGCAAGTACCAATTAAAGTAAAGGTCTCAAGCAACTCTAATCCGGTTGCAGCAGAAATAACGCTCAATATCAACGGCAAATCAGTAGCAGGGTTCTCTGGGCCAGAGCTCACATATCTATTTGGGCCATCTTCCGTTGGCAGCTATGATATAATGGCAACTGCGTCTGTAGGCGAAAAGTCTGAGAGCAAGCCGGGAAAGATTGAAGTCATCGGAGACATAACAAAGACATTATCTCTTGTTGAGGATCTGCGCCGTACCGCTCAAAACGAGATATATCAATCGGAAGACAAGGCCATTGGCCCGTTTTTAAAATCATTAGTTGCATGTGGTTTGGTTGTTATAAATGAATTCTATTTAAAAGTAAATGTCAAGGAAGTCATAGATAAAGCCTATCCAATAGGAGAACATCCCGAGATCGGAGGCTTTATCGATGATTTCGCAACGGCAAGCCTAAAAGTCGCAAGATCATCAACAGAGAAAATGCTTACGTCCATTTGTTTTCAAATTTATGAGGATATTGGTGGGAAGTACTCTATAAAAATAGGAAAGAATAAGATAGATAGAGATTCTGCTGAATTTATTGATTATATATACGCGAATAGAGTAGATTTCAGGGATCATTCAAAGTTTGAACATATCATCGGAATATTTAAGACATCAATAGGGGATATTTATGAGGCAAGAGAGATCTTCAATTCACCAATAGGACATACAGAATATGAAGTGCGTTGTTTCTGGGACGGACTTGATTGGTGGTCATGGGTCGTTTTCGGTGCTGCAATTTTTGTATGTCTATTAGCAGGAATAGTAGCGCTGTTCATCTGTGGGGGGACGCTTGGTTTAGGTTGCATTATGGCTGCAGCTGGTAGTTTTGCAGGTGGTTTGTTTCCCACGATACTTGCGATAATAAAAGGTGTTTCAATGGGATTGCCCCTATTGAAATTTTCTGTTTCTTGGGTCCTAATGATAAGCATGTTTCTGGCCTGCGGTATTGTTCCGAATGAGCATTTTGATGGATTAAATGCAATGAAAGAGATCTCACTCAGTCCTACGATGAGTTCTCAAGAAATATCGTATCCAATGAGCTCACAAGCAAATGATATCCTAACAGGACAATCAATGAAAATCAGCTCTAATGGCTATATATTTGTTGTAAGGCCTGACGGCAGAATCTCTCGGCTTGAGGATGGAGAATTTATGTCGCACAAAAGTGGGAGATATATCGTCATGGGATACGGTCTCAATGGGAAGCTATTCTCCAATATAGCCGCAACAAATTTCAAGGTTTCTGAGCCAAATATTACCATCAATGCGTCGTATACCATTACGGATAGAATTGCTAGTATTGAATTGCAGGTTAGCAATCATGAAAGTAGCACGATGGAAAATCTGATAACTCTTTTGAATATTAGGAACAGCACTAAGTATTATGCATATCTCAACGGCGACAGCATAAATTTAGCCGCAGGAGAATCGAAGAACTTATCGTATGAGGTGAATTTAGAAGATAACGATATTTACACCGCGAAGGCTACGGTTTCTCAGAATTATGGCGATTTTCTGGCTGAGAAAACCTTCCCGATTCCATTTGGAATATCAACCTTGGAGGATGCGGCAATCTTAGATATTAGCAGGAAGGAAGAATACTCGCCGCACAATAATGTCACATTGAATGTTACAGTGCAGAGTTATGCGCCTGCCTTGGCGTTCAATATCTCGATACCCTCGCTTAACTACACAAAACCAGTAGTGGTAACTGGAACCCAGGTGATTAATATCACCTTACCGATACTCAAACCAGACCAATATATAGTCGGAGTCACGGCCGAGAAAGGTGGTAAAGTTCTCGATTCCAGGATGATCAACTTCTACGTCAGTGCCGATGGCGTAGGATTGCTTACGTTTAACACAAGTCAAATCCTTTACACCGCTGGAATATCAGCACCAATCAACCTGTCTCTGAAGGATCTGAATCAGATAAACGTAGATGCTCAAGTAGGCGTTGATGTGAGAAACCCTGCAGGAGAAACGCACGAATTTGCAGCTACCAAGACCTCTAATGGATACCAGTTTGATTTCCTGCCCACCACCAATGGCACTTACATGCTAGAGGCTCATGCCTCCAAGGAAGGTTGGCGTATTGAGAATAATACGTTCACTGTGATCGTGGATCAGATGAGCTCATTGAATATAAGCGTGACCATGGGCGAATATATTCTTGCTAACGTCACTGCCAACGGCCAGCCCGCTGCATGTAATGTCACTATTTACACGCCTCAGGGAAACAAATCCATTATCACATCCAATGGGCTCGCCCTTTTCAATGCCACCAATCAGTTTTACATCGTGGCAGATAAGATGTTCTTCGAGCCCGCGTTCTATGCCTTTAAGCCATTCAATATTTCAGGAACCAAATTCGACGATGCAAATGGCAATGGCACAAGAGATGAAAGCGAAGCAGGCCTTTCGGGATGGACGATCAAACTAATTAGACCAGATGGAACAAGTATCAATACGACTACTGATGCTAATGGTATGTACAAATTTGAAAACCTGACCAGCGGCACGTATACAATTAGCGAGTTTTCACAATCGGGCTGGGTCCAGACATACCCAGCATCGCTTGGAGCTCACGTAATCAATATCATGGATAAGAATATCACAAATATAGACTTTGGCAACCAGCAAAAAGCAAATGTTCCACCAAACATCCCCACCACCCCATCAGGATCGAATGCTGTCGTTCGAGGTACAGCCTACAGCTATTCTACCACCGCCACCGATCCTGATGACGACCAGATCGCATACATCTTCGACTGGGGAGACGGGATGACCTCAGAGACAGATCTTATCGACTCTGGAACCATCGCCAATGCAACTCACAGCTGGAACAAATCAGGAACCTACCAGGTCATGGCCAAGGCCACAGACAGCAAAGGCGCATCTTCGGAATGGTCGGGCTCACTGAATGTCACCATAAACACCCCACCAAACACTCCCGTGATGCCTTCCGGGCAAGCTTCAGGCATTCCAGGAACCTCTTACAGCTACTCCACATCAACCAACGATCCCGATGGAGACCAAGTGAAGTACACTTTCGATTGGGGCGATGGAACAACCTCGGTGACTAGTTTGGTTAATTCCAGCACAATTGCGAGTGCTTCACATAAATGGACCAATACCGGGATTTACCAGGTCAAGGCCAAAGCTACAGATAGCAACGGCTTGGACTCAGAATGGTCGAATACAATCAGCGTTAGCATAGTAAATAGGCCACCCAACGCGCCAGATACACCTATTGGAGTAGGCGTGGGCTTTGCTTTGGCTCCCTACAGCTATGCGACCTCTTCAATCGATCCTGACGGAGACCAAGTGAAGTACACTTTCGACTGGGGCGATGGAACAACCTCGGTGACTAGTTTGGTTAATTCCGGCACAAGTACGAGTTCATCACACACATGGACCAAAGCCGGAACTTATCAGGTTAAAGCCAATGCCACAGACAGCAAGGGAGCCACTTCAGGATATTCAAGCATACTAACCGTCACCGTCAATCCGAACAAGTCGCCAAATGCACCCAGCAAGCCTTTAGGGTCTGCTAAATGCGTTGCAGGATCATCATATAGCTATTCCACATCAGCAACGGATCCTGATAAAGATAAAGTTAAGTATACATTTGATTGGGGAGATGGGACCAAATCAGAAACTGGTCTTGTCACTTCTGGTATAAAATCGAGTGCAATGCATGCTTGGAGCGTTGCCGGACCCTATCAGGTCAAAGCCAATGCCACAGATAGCAAGGGAGCCGTATCTGGATACTCAAGCTCATTAACTGTTACCGTCAATCCAAACAAGCCACCGACAGCGCCCAGCAAGCCTTTAGGGTCAGCTACATGCGTTGCAGGATCACTGTATATCTACTCTACGTCAGCAAAAGATCCTGATGGAGACACGGTAAAGTACACCTTTGACTGGGGTGATGGCACCAAATCGGAAACTGGTTTGGTCAAGTCGGGTATAAAATCGAGTGCAACGCATGCTTGGAGCACAGCAGGAACTTATCTGGTAAAAGCAAATGCAACGGATTTCAAGGGAGCCGTATCTGGATACTCAGGCTCACTGACCATTACCGTCAATCCGAACAAGTCGCCAAACGCTCCCAGCAAGCCTTCAGGATCCGCAAAGGGCTACGCAAGCGTTGCCTACAGCTACACCACATCCGCAACCGATCCTGATAAAGATCAAGTTAAGTATACATTCGATTGGGGTGATGGAACAAAAAAGGATACCAACCTGGTAAATTCTGGGACAAAATCGAGCAGTACACATGCATGGAGCGCGGCCGGAACCTATCAGGTTAAGGCCAATGCCACAGACAGCAAGGGAGCCGTGTCTGGATATTCAGTCTATCTATCCGTTACGATAAGTCCAAATGGCGTTCCAGGCACGCCGTCTGTCCCGTCAGGCGCAGCCGCTGGAAAGATTAAAAAATCCTACAGCTATAAAACATCGGCAACTGATCCGGATGGAGATAAGCTGAAGTATACCTTCGACTGGGGCGACGGGAAAACCTCAGTGACAAGTTTAGTCAACTCTGGAACAAACGCAAGCTCATCTCATGCATGGAGCAGTGCCGGGGCTTATCAGGTTAAAGTCATGGCCACGGATAGCAAAGGGGCTACCTCTGTATCACAGTCGAATCCCCTGACAGTAATGATAACCTAAAGCTAAAAAATCCTGGTACAGCGAGGCCGAAATAAACCAATGTTTTAACTTCGCGCCTTCGCGTGAACCCGTGGTCTTGGCCCACCTGGCCTCCTGCCCCCAGTCCCGCCAGGCAAGCCAGCCCCCCCGACGAGCGACGCAGCCCGGACTGGCAGCGGTCACGAGCGTGAGCCGGGCGAGGCCAGCTCACAGTTTCGCCAGGATCGGCAAGCTGGAGACTGCCAGGAATTCCTTTTAAAAAGTCTCTGTGCGTCCTCTGTGCGCTCTGTGTGGTACGAAAATGGAGTCACCATCTAAGCAGAAGCTTTGGTCACTACATATCCCGATTTCTCCAGGAATCGGATAGCTGACTTCTGTCTGCC
>Ga0247840_10003445_pt1 | contig 26668 bp, 10 predicted proteins | sample LaCruzMarch2015__FD_192404 | JGI IMG/M metagenome (GOLD analysis project Ga0247840, IMG submission 192404) | Freshwater microbial communities from meromictic Lake La Cruz, Castile-La Mancha, Spain - LaCruzMarch2015_17m | ecosystem: Environmental > Aquatic > Freshwater > Lake | place: Spain...
AGCGACTCTGTCGCCCCAAGTGTCGCGAACTCTGTGAGCGACCGCCCCTCAACTTCCCACGGGGCGGATCGAACAGGCCCGTCCCCGCTACCGGCAAAAAAATCGTCTCATAACGCCTTCATGGGGAAGAAGAACCAACCAAAAGCAACCAAAAATACCCACCGAAAACCCGGAAGCCCCGGATTATTGTTTCACAGATCCTTAGGCGCTTTGCTTCATCTCCATTAAAGCCCGAAGGCTTTGGTCAATTAAGTGGCTCACCATAAAGGAATTCACCTCAACCACGAGGTGGGTTAACAGACCCGTTAACACTTTTTGGGGATCGGCCAAAAGTTCCACGCTTGTCAATTCGGTCGGGGATATCCCCACTTTTGAGAACAAGGCCGGTAAATCCACCCGTGTTTTGTCCATCGTTCGGGGAAGATCGTTGGAGGGGACCACCGACACCAGTCCTTTTATGGAGTCAGCGGACAACAGGGCCTCGTGGAGATCCACCGACAGATTCTTCACCCGGGCCAACACAGCGGCTCGATCGTTGGATGTTCCTGAAAAGTCCGTCACCACCAAGCGAAACCCACCCCCCTCTCCGGCCCGGCCCCTGGCCAAACGGGACAGCTGATAGGCCACCCGCCAATTTCGTTCGTCCTCTTTCATCTCGTTCAGCCGGGCCACATCCAAAACCATTCCCACCTGTTCCAACCGATCCGACGAAACCATCCCCAAGGCCCCCGCCGAGGGCATGGCGTTAAACAGTTTTACCCAGTCCGTCACCGTCCGAGTTCTCTCTTCAAGGTCCCGCGCAACGGCCTTTCGCCAAGACGCTTTCTGGCGAGCTTCGGCGTTTAAGGGATGAAGAAGAAAAAACCGGAGGGCCACCGGCGGGCGGGAGGTGAGGGCGTCTTTGATAAGGGCCTCAGCGGTTTGGGGGCAAACGGTCTCAAACGCCTGACGGTTTTCTGGAACGGCGAAAAAACGATTAAACCGTCGTTGCACTACGATTTCCTCATTGGCCCAAAGATGCAGATACCCCGCCAAAATACCGTTGGCCACAAAAATCCCCACCCCCAACCACACCGCCCCAGCAAAAGTCCCATAGAGAGCCAACAACCCCAAAACCACCGTCCCCGGCAAGGCTCCCCAAAAACTCACCATGGCCGTCCGCGTGGCCGCCCGGACCTCTTGGAGTGTCGGGGATTTGTTTGCTTTCATGGTGAGAGCGTTCACAACGCCGGTTTTAAGGTGCAGTTGATAAAGCCCCTCCCACGTCCCCACAAAAGCCAACCCCACCCCCGCCACCCCCAGCCACAGCCCGTTGCCGTTGCTCAAAAGAAACCCGACAAACCCCACCCAGGACAAGGGGGCCACACCAAGCATCCAAGACAACAAAAACCCCACCACCGCCGGAGAAAAAAACAACACCTGTGTTGCCACCGCTGTGGGTATACCCTCCATCAAAGAAACAGATTTGACACTCACCGGAAGCCTTAAGCTCGTTAAAAACCTCATCGTCCCCACGGCCATCCCCTGCCTGCGTTCTGAAGCCAATTCCAGCATTTTTTCCGTCAGGAGATAACAGGCATTTGCGTTATCCCAGAGAGCCTGGAAGAGGTCACGATCTTCATCTGAAATGTCATCCCTAATAAACTGTATCGGATTGGCAGAAGTGATTTCGCCACTTTCATCCAAACTCTTTTGGAACTGCTGAGCAATTTCATTTATATGACTACCGGGATTAAAGGAAGCAATCATCCTAATTGCAATGTCTCTGACTACAAGTTCATTCCCTAGGAGGAAGTGAATCATATCGATTGCATTTTGATTGCTTAGCAGTCGGTGTTGCCGAGTAGGAGTGAACGATTTCACGCTCTCCGGAGAAATTCCTTCCCGCTGGAGAAGTTGTCTCCAAGTCATCTCTTGATTGTGCCATGCTTTCACGATCAAAGAAGGGATTTCTTCTCGTGTCAATTGATGAAGAGCTCTTCCTTCTAAAGTCTCTAGGGAATCAGACTGGTTTTTCTCTGGCTTATTGCGTTGCAAAGAGAATCCGGTACTTCTAGGCGGAATAACCAGTAGGAATTTTCCTGTCTGAATTCCTTCTATGACTTCATCAAAAGGAACCATCTCTCCCTGAAAAATAAAACTATTACTGGTGGCGATAGTTGGCCGATGAATATTGGCATAGGCAAGCCCGGCCGCCACAGGCAAGTGCCTATAAACCTCATCCGTAAAGGAATCCACCCCAAGCCGTTGTCTATAATCGTCAGCCCCATCCTTGACAAACGGCAGATAATGGGCCAAATCCAGATGCTCTTTGTGTTTTAAATATTCTTCATACAATCTCAGGAGCTCATGCGGAGGTATCGCCTGTAAAAAAGTGTTCGCATTTCTATTCGGGGTGATCGGTTGGGATGTTTGACTCTGTTCAAGGAATGCCTGTATAACAGCTTGGTTCCCATCCATTTCCCAAACACCCGTGCGAACAATTTTTTCTGAAATAGTCACACTATCCAAATTCAGAGCCAAATCTCCCGATAAGTTCCCGTTTTTAATTCCTTGGACGACCGCAGTGAGAGCCATCTCTCGAACTATTCTCGGCAATGTTTCTCTTGGCCCATAGCGATAGACTCTTTTTAGATATTCAAAATCATCGGAATCCCAACGCTGATCCATTAAACTTTCCATAGCCGTTTGTAATGCTTTCCTGCTCGATAAACCGGCCATTAACCGTGCACTGTTGTGTGCACTGGATATTGTCTCCGGAGTTGGCTTCTCATCAATGGGAGAATTATCTGTCAGAGAACCGAGGATCACAGTGTTAAGGAACAGCATCAAATCAGCCAAAGTGAGGGAAACCTGCCCATTTGAAACGGGTGCTCCCGAAACAGCCGCTATCAAGGCGACTTCGAGGGGATGCAACGGCCCATCGTAAATCCTATCCGTGGTTGTAGAACCGGGGGTATCTGGGGTCCTACGCTGACTAATTGAAAGTGAGTGTCTAATAGGAGTTCCCCATTGATCCACCTTCCATCGAAAAACGTCTATAGCATCCCCTCGCCGCGTGGGAGTGGTTCTGGTAGATGTTAGTGGATCACCATCGTTTTTAAGAGAAAAACGTCCGAGAGTAATTTCTTTCGCTCTTGCAAAGGCTTCCTGATTACCCGGAATCAGATGAGATCCCTTACTTGGAGATGCCCCAACCAGCGAAAATACATTCATCCCCGCCAGTGTTTTTTCCCACGCATGCAAAATTTGTCCTTGCTCTCCTTTGCGTTTCGCCCGTAGAATCAGTCCATTTAGTAGAGCGTGCATAGAAAAAGACATGAGGGCGGCGATTGAAAATACGATCCAAAAACCGCCGGAGATGACGCCGAAAACCACCGCAGTGAACGGAAGAGAAAAGGCCAACCCGCCTCGGGCCCAGTTTTTTCGATCTTTATCGGTCACTTCTTGTCCCTGCAAACCCCACAGCCAACTGTGAATCCACGAAAACATCCAGCCGATCACCCAAGACAACGCCACAGCAAGAACCACGCCAACTCCAAGAGCCACCCACGTACCCATTGGATCAAGCGACAACAATGGAGCCCATTGCGCCGCCGCCTGAGGAATCCAAATCCCCCACACACCTGATAAAGACAACAGCCCCAACAACAGGGTTTCCATGATGGGGATGACGGCAACAACCGTCCAGAAAACCCGAGATTTAGACCAGCCTTTTCTCTCCAAATATCTGGGAGACAAAACAGACATGAGGTTTATCTTATAGAGACCACCCCTCGAAGATATTTCTATAAGAGGGGGCGGAAAACGTTCCAAATATTTCCCGAGATGCTTCCTCAGATCAGAAGAGGTTCCATGATGAGAATAAACTCTGCGAAGATAGGGCAAACCTGAATCTCCTAAAGCTAATTTGACGGCATCAAAAAAACCAGTTTTATCCGCTTGGAACGTCCAAAACCAGGGTCGAACAGAATTACCTCTTAAGACTCCGGGGATATCTTTTTCTTCATAGACATCAAAATCCCAGAGGAATTCTACGGGTGGTTCTCCAGTCATTCTTTGCGCGTAATCACTCATCCGCTCAAAATCAATTAGCTTATATGTCCGAGTCCCTTTTTGGCTAACGAGGACAATGTTTTGGCGTCGCGGGTCGCCCTGAACAAAACCTGTCTTCGCTGAAAACTTTGCCTGAGCTTTAATGGCCTCTCCATCCAATAGAACGATCATTTTTCGGAGACGGGTAACCCAGAAATCCCAACGAACATTCGATGTTCCGGAACGTTTGCTAGCGATAACATCAGACAGTTCTGCTAACTCATCTCGGTTTATCAGTCCGGATCTTAGGAGAAAATTCAACTCAGCATTAATCCTGTCCTGATTAATCGTGGTCCTCAGGCTGGGGGCTGGTTCACCTTCATATCTTGGATCTCCCACAAGGAAATCAATGGCTGAGATATACTGATCGAGCGTATCACCCCTCACAAATTCATAGCTGAACACAGTGTAATCCCAAAGTTTTACTGAAGGAGGTGCATCGGAACTTAACATAACGTCATCCGTGCTTTGGCCATACCTCGGAGTGTATTCGTTCCCTGAATCCTTTTTGGAGATTTTTTCATATTTCCCTGCAAGTCCACTGCTCTCCATCTTATTCATCACAAACATGACAGACCTTGTTTCTTGATTGTTAAATGTAAAATCAAACTGAAAAAAAATCTTTCCCCCAGTTCCATCATGCCGACTAATTGAGATTTCCGAAATAGACCAATCAGCTGTTTTCGGAAAGATCGTCGTTAAAGATGCCTTTACATATTTGCCAGACTTATGGTCAAGAATCCCTTGAACTAAATCCTTATCCCATTTGTGTTTGATTGTTGACAAATTAAACTTGGTTCCTGACCACCCATCAATCGTCAGAAAAGATCGTTCAGAAAACCAGCGATGGAACGGGGAATGGGATCCGGCGGCAACGGCTCTTTGGCTGTAAAGAATTTGCTGTGTATAGGCCGCGTGCAATGCCGTCAGGAGGGCGAAAGCCCAGGTAAACGATTGGGCATTGTTGAGTATTTTCACGTCGGGCATTCCTCCTTGGAGAAGGAAAAACAGTGCCCCGATGATAAGGGAGAGCACCAGGCCACCCCATAAAATCTCTCTCTTTTCGGCGGGATTGGCCCACCGGTGGGCCTGGGCAAATCTCCATAAAAAAGTCAGAAAGACGGTCGCCACCAAGGGAATTCCGATCCAGAGAGGAAGTCCTGTCACATGAACGGCGATCCCCGCCATCAGCCAAGGGACCTGATACAGAGATTCCGCGGCGTATTGAGGAAGACTTTTGAACCCATCGGACAAAACGGTCCAGGCCTTAGTCATCCCGCCATGATCCCTCCAATAGCCCGTCACTCTTCCCCTGACACTCCGATGATTTTGAGCAAGCCTTTCAGCGACATGATTGGCCGTTGGAGAAATGATCGCAAGCGAAAAAGTTCCTCTGTCCCATAATTTTCTTAAATCAGAAAAAAACACCGTCAAGAATGGTCGGATGTCTTCACCCAATCCATTGTCCGCCGTCTGTGCCGCGTGCACCAAATAAATCTTTTCCCCAGCCAGTTGCTGTTCCAAGGGCACTGGGTCTTTGGCCAACACGTCCAGGTAGTCGGAGTGCTCGGGAATTTTGGAGATTTTGGGCATCACCACGGCGTAGGAAATTTCTTTGGCCCGCAAAAGCGACGTGATCCCCTCCGTGTGAAAACCGCCGGCCATGAGGACGGCGGTTGGGGTGTCCTCTGTTTTCATTTTTGTCAGCAGGTGGGAGACGAGGCTGTTGTTGCGGGCCACGGCGATGGAACAGAAATCTTCAAAGGGCTTTAGGTCCGCGTCGGACAACGGGGGAATCGTCGCGAGGGCGGGGTTCAGGTTTGTCAGATCCTCTTTCAATTGGAGAACATCAGAGAGATTTACGGAAACGGAGAGAGAGCGCTCTTTTTGGAATCGGGTCCAGTCCGTCATGGTCATTTCGTGGTGGATCAGTTTGTCCAGAAGGGCCAGACGGCGGGAGATTGTGGCCAGTTTTTCTTGGTCTTTCGTTTCAATCAAACAGGTTTGTGCCTTTTCTTCCAAAATTCCTATCTCGTCCAGTAAATCTTTTCTATTGATAGACTCGGCCACCAGCACGTAATTGATGTAGGGTCCCAGTTGCCCATACCGTTCCAGACGAATTCCGTTTTTCTCGCACTGTTCTTTGAGGGCCCGGTGATACTCGCCATACCCCATCCGACCGGAACGGTGGTCCACGCTTCGGGCCACCAAGGCGTCCAGCTCCGGCTTCGGGAGGACTTTGACCAAAGTGTTCACCAGATTGAGACGATCCGCCTCCACCTGTTTAAAGTCCAGAGAATCTTCTAAGTCTAGGGCGTTTAAGAGGTGGTGGATGTTGGGGAAATAAAACAATCTTGGCACACCCCAATGACCAGAAGAGGCAAATCCCCCGCCCCCCTTTCGAATGGGTGAACCGGTGTGAAGGGCATTGTTCCCTTTATAAACCTGAGTCAAATACCGCACCCACGTTCCCAGATTTTCTTGGCCGGATTCATACGCTTTGGCGTGGCGGTCGTAGTCTTGGAGAGGTTTTGAGTAAACGGTTTCTTTTAACTTGTTGGTGGAGGATTGAAAGGTTTTTAAAATGTCGCGCACTTGCGGACGGGTTTTGTAGGCTTCTTTTAAAACAGCCACGTTCTTTAAATACAGGGGCCCGTCTTCCACCCCAAAGAGTGTGGGCGGGTGGGGCAGGGTGAGACCGGCGTATTCCGGCCCCCCGATCAGGCCTTTGGTTAAAATGAAGTCCGAAACGTCTTGAACAATTTCGTGGGGGTGTTGGCGGAAAGGGGTTAGCGTGAAAGTTCCCGACGCTCCTTCCAATCCCACCAAAGACGCCCCGCGGGTTTCCTTGAGAACGCCCAAAAGGGCCGAAATGTTTTTTTGGGCTTCTTCGATTCCGTGGGCGTCCTGCACGTGGATCACCATCGGGGAACCGGCTTTGGGTGACACATACACCTCCCCCACGTCGCCGTAAGGAAGAATCGCATTGATCCAGTTGTTGGAGGAGGGGTCTTTTAAGCCCTTTTGAGAAAGGGCACTGGGAACGAGTTTCCCCATGGGAACCGCGGTGGCTTCCGGCACGACGGACGCCATTTGACGGGCCTCTGCGGAGAGAGACAAGGCGGTCTTTTGATCTCTCCCTTGAGAGGAAAACTTTCTTGAAGCCTCCCTTCGTTCCCGCCAAAAAGCGTTTTCTCCTGCGTAAAGGCCCCCCGTGTTTGTCCACAGAAAAGCAAGAACCACCACCCCCCCGATGGCTTTTTTTAAGAAACCAGACGTTATCGGAGACACAAAGAAGAACCGGCGCGGTTTCATGGGTAAATTCTAACAAACAGTTCTTAATATTTTCTTAAGATCTTGTAAATTTATTGTAAAGTTTTTCAAGAAACTTTTTTTAAGGGATCTCTTTAGTAACTACTCAGCCCTCATCCGGCCCTTCGGGCCCCCGGGGCCTGTTCGGCCCGTCGTTATCGCCTGCCACAGGCAGGCACGACCCTTCCCCCAAGCCAATCAGCCCGCCAAGAAAAGGGCGGGGCGAAGGAGGGATGAAACTTGGTTCTCGGGCCTTGTCTTAAAGATAAATCCCCCCTGGCCCCAATGCCAGTAACTTAAGGCAAAAAAGGCTCGTCATTCCGGCGAAGGCCGGAATCTAGGAATTGAAACTGGTTATTAAACAAAGATTTTACAAACTGGGTTCCGGCCTTCGCCGGAACGACGAACCTTAAGTTACTGGCATTGCCCCTAGCCCCCCTTTTTCAAAGGGGGGGAAAGAACACGGCCCCAAGGGTATCCCCCCCTTTACGAAGAAAGGGGGGTGAGGGGGGATTTTGAAGTTTCTTAGAAGGGCAGGGTGAGGGATCTGAGCTTAAGGGATCTCGTGAAGATTCTGTTCGTCTTTACCGATTTAACCGCCACAGGCCGAGGTTTAGGTACGAGGCGAAACTGACCCAGAACAGGTAAGGCAACAGCAGGGCCCCGGCCCAGAAATCCACACGCCAAAACAAAACCACCACGCTCAGAATGGCCATCCACAGGGCCCCGATGTTGATCAAGGCGAAGTCCGTTCGGTGCAAACCAAAAAACACGTAAGACCACAGAGCGTTGAGCGTGAGTTGCACAATGAACAGCGTGAGGGCCACCCCGGCCCCTCGAAAACCCACCCGATTCCACACCCGCCACGCCGCCACCCCCATGAGGAGGTAAAGCAAGGTCCACACCGGGGCGAAGATCCAAGCCGGAGGGGTGAACGGGGGTTTAATCAAAGACACGTACCAATCCCCCGGAAGGGTTCGAGCCCCCACTCCCGCCGCCGCAAAAGCAACGGCCACCCACCCCGCTAAGCCCAGAAGACTTTTTAATTTATTCATTGTTCCTCCTTCGAGTTGTTTCCCACCACTTTAAAACGCCGGGAGAGACGATGGCCAGCGGAATCCACCACGGTGATCGTGTGATCCCCGGGTTCAATGTCCAAGGCTTGCTGGTGAAAATGGTGGGTTCGGCCCAGATACGTTTTATCTAAATGCCAGTTCAAGAACTGTTGGGTGTCCCGGTGAACGACTTCGAACACCACGCGACTTTTCCCCCCGCCCAAATCCCGCGGGATGTATATGATACTGTTTTCATCGGGATAAAGGAATTCGAGCGGCGTGTCTTTTAAGGCGAGTGGGGCCGTGTCTCGACAATCGGAGCGAAAAGAAGGGAGCGGGCGGTAATCCGGGTGGCCTGGCCGATAAAAATATTCTTGCGCTGGGGGCAACACGAACCATGTTTCGTTTTTCATTCTTCCCACGGTTTCGCAACCGCTGTGCACCTGATGTTTTCCAGAGGGGTCTAAATGAATGAAGCGATGGTGAGGGCTTTGCCGATCGAAGGAACTGTTCAGGGGAATCCACTGGGTTTCCGTGGCACATCCCTCGACAGAACGCAGTCCGTCGTCCCGACAAACGGAGATTTCCCTGAGATCGTTTTCCGGCAGGGGAAACCACCCACCGGAGTCCAAACGATTAAACACATCAAAAAGGATCGGGGCCGCTGTTCGGCCTCCCGTGAGATCGGCTACCCCTTCCCCGTCGGCGTTTCCGGCCCAGATCCCGACGGTGTGTTGAGCGTCGGACCCCACGGCCCACGCGTCTCGATACCCTTGGCTTGTTCCGGTTTTCCAAGAAATTCGTCGAGCGTTCGCGAAAATTTGCCAGTGGGCCTCGTCCCCGGGCCGGGACACATCCACCAAGGCTTTTTGAACCAACCAAGCCGCCCCAGGACCGATGGGGGACGGGGGGCCCGCGGTCTCGGTTTTTTTCTGAACCAACACCGCTCGACGAATCTGTTTTTCCCCCCGGGCCGACGCCGCTAAATTGGCGTAGAGGGTGGTGATGTCCCACAACGTTCCTTCCGCTCCGCCGATGATCAAACTGAGTCCGTAGTCGTCGGGGGCACGAAAGAGCGTGGTCAGGCCGAGGGTTATTAACGACTCGTGAAATTTTGCCACGCCGTAGTGACGAAGCAATCGAACCGCTGGAACGTTTAACGATCGGGCCAAGGCGGTTTCGGCCGGAACAGCCCCTTGGTAAGTCTTGTCCATGTTTTCAGGATGAAATCCCCCCACGCGGGTGGGAACATCCGGCAGGAGGGTGGTCGGCCCGATGGTGCCCTCCTGAAGGGCGAGGGCGTAAAGAAAAGGTTTGAGCACACTGCCCGTGCTTCGCGGACGTTGGATAATGTCCACCGCGTCTCCCGGGGTCTTGGGATTGGACGATGGGACGTTGCCCACGTAGGCCAAGACATCGAAATTTCGATTGTCCAGAATAAGGGCCGCCACGTGACGAACGCCTCGTTGTCTCAGTTCGTTCCCTCGGCGAGATAACAATTCTGTTAAAAAATCCTGAAGATCTTCATCCAGGGGGCTCGACAGGGTTTGTCCTTCGCTGTGGAACCGATCCCGCAAGGTTTCTAATAAATGCGGGGCCTTGTTGGGCCAAGGGGTTGGTTTTGGGGGAAGTTTTTCGGCTAAAGCCAAGCGAAGATCCTCTGGGGTTATTTTTCCTTGTTGGGCCAACCGATGCAAGAGGGCGTTTCGTTTGGTTTTAAGTCGTTCTCGGTTTTTCCCGGGATGGACCAAGGAGGGGTTGTTGGGGAGGACCGCTAAGGTGCAGGCTTCGGCCCAAGAAAGACGATCCGGCGGTCGTCCGAAAAATCGCCAAGAGGCCGCGTCCAATCCAACCACGTTCCCACCGAAAGGAGCGTGGCCCGCGTAGAGGGATAAAACGTCGGTTTTTGATTTGTGAAGAGTGAGTCGAAAAGCCAAAAGAAACTCAAGAACTTTTTCTCGAAACGTTCGAGGGGGGTTGTTGCGAGACAAGCGAATCACTTGCATCGAAAGGGTGCTGGCCCCGCTTTTTATTTTTCGTTGAAGGATGGCGGTTTTTACGGCCCGGGCCACGGCCAAGGGGTCCACCCCGGGGTGGACCCAAAAACGACGGTCTTCAAAAGCCACCACCGCCGTGGCGTATTTTTCTGGAACCGTTGATCCCGGTGTGAACCGCCACTGCCCATCCCGGGCCAGTCGAACGCCCAACAATTGTTGGTGACGCCCGCGTAAAACCGTCGAATAAGGAACAGAAAACACAGGTTCGGGCAAGCGAGCCATCCACCCCAGAGCTAGGCCCCCGAGAGCTCCCCCAAGAACTATTTTTATTTTCAAAAAAGCGGGAGGTTCAATCTATTTCACCTGAACCCACCGACCGCGGGTTCGAGCGTTCTGTGAAGCGTTGTACATGGCTTCGGCGTTGGTGGCCGGTAGGTAAAAAAGACCTTGGTTGGACGCGTGGAAACTTTCTTTCCAAGAGATCTTTGTGTCGGGTTTCATGTCCAAATAGGTGAGAATCCGGTCGTCTCGAACATCCCGATAACTGATTTCGGAAAGCAGAGGAGATCCGCTTCCCCAAACGGGGCTTTGAATTTCCCACCCCGAGGCCACCATCTGAGTGACGGCGATGTTTCGCACGGTGGTCTTTGTTTTGTTTTCTAGAGTCACTTCGGCCATAAAGTCAGTGCCTTGTTTGATTTCTTCTGGGGTGAGAGAGCCCCCTTGGATGTCTTGGTAGGAGACGTTAAGGGTTAACCCGTTTTCCGCGGCGGTTTCGGTTCCCGCCGGGGGAACTCCTCGGGTGATCAATGAAACAAAAACACTCTTTTTGCCATTGTTCTTGATCGTCACGGTGGTTCCTTGGATGGGAACGTTTTTAATCGTTTGGGTAAAGATTGGTTTTTCTGGGGACACGGTTTTATAAGGGGTTCCCTCGGTTTTCCACGTGAATGTCCAATCGTTGGCTTCTGTTCCGCTGGTGTAAAAGCGTGACAGGGCCATCAACGCGAAGGCGGTTTCTTGGGTGCTGTACCATTGTTCCGAGACCAAGCGACCGCTTATTTTTTTAGCCAAATCCGCTCCCAGATCGTTTCGTTTCAGATCCACAAAACAAGTCAAAGACAGGGCTTGGTCCCGAAACTCACCGCCAAAGGTTTCCCCATCGTTTTCGTAAGCCGTGGTTTTTTGAGAGGCCCCTCGGACCAAGTCTTGGGCCGTTTCTTCAACCCCGGCCCCTTGATAAGCGGCGGCCAAGAGAATTTGAGCCGGTGCTGGAAGGTTTTGTGTCTCTCGGAGGCGGTTCATCGCCCCCAAATCCGGTTGACGAGCCAAGGCCAACGTGTAGAGTCGGTAGGCTTGTTCCATGAAATTCGAGGGGGACGTTCCGTCCCACGCTTGGGTTTTGTCTTTTTGGTATTTCACCCAATTGGCTTTCATGTCGGCGGGAACGCCGTGACCCAACCGTTCGGCTTCCAGAAGAAAATGGCCGGCGTACGTGGTGGCCCAATCGTTGGGAACACCGTCCATCGCCCCGGGCCAATAATAAAAACCGCCGTTGGTGGCTTGAAAATTCCTCAGTTTGGCAACACCGGCGGCCACGTTTTTTTCCACATTGTCACTGTCGGGTTTTGCCAGTTTGACCAGGTGGGGTAAATAGAGTTGAGGAAAGACCGACGAAACAGTTTGTTCCAAACACCCGTGGGGGTACTGAATTAAAAACTCGAGACGTTTTTCCAAATTCAGTGGTGGCAAAACAGAAAGTTCCAAAGAGACATGGTTCGTTCCCGGTAACCCGTGAAGTTTTACGGGGAGGGTTCCTTCTTTTCCCGGTTCTAGGAAGGCCTCGGTGACGTTCACGGTGCTTGGGTTGGGGGAACGAACGGTTAAATGAATTTCCGATTTTGTGGTGCAGCCCCCCCCCGTGGCTTTAAAGGACAATCTCCCGGGGCCGGTTCGGTTCAAGGACTTTACTTTAAAAAAGAGAGTCTCTTCACCGGGTTGTGTGAAACTTTTTTCAATAACGGATTTTCCCAGCACTTCAAAACGATCATCGGTTTCAAGGGAGACCCACGCGGTTTTCACCGCGGTGGTTGTGACAAACACCGACACGGGGATGGTCATTTCTTCTCCCGGCCCCACCAACCGAGGTGCCGTGACCAAGAGGGCCAAAGGTTCCCTCACGTAAACGCTTTTTTCCGCTTGGCCGTAGGCCCCCCCCTTGGCCCCGGCCACCACCATCACCCGCACCTGACCTAAGTAGGCCGGCAGAGAGATTGTTTTTGTTTGGGTTTCCCCTCGGGCCAACGCAAAAGGTCCCAACACCTCCACCACCGGTGGAAATCTCCGTGCGTCTGACTCTTTCTCGAGGGAGTCCAAGGCGTCGCTTCCGCCGATGGCCAAGAGACGTCCCCTCTCGGCTCCGTAGGCCCCCACCACGTCATCGAAAAGATCCCATGTTTTAACACCCAAGGCTTCTTTTTTATAAAAGATTTTATGAAGGTCCGGTGTTTTGTACCCCGTGAGCCCCAAAAGACCTTCGTCCACCACCGCCAAGGTGTAGGTGAATGGGCGGCCTTGGGCTTCGGCTATTTTAACCGTTACTTTTTGGCGAGGGGCCCATTCGTTGGGTGCCGTGATGATGGGGTTTAAAACAGTTTTTGGATCCGTGACGTTCAGTGAAAGAACACCGTAAAGTCGAAGAGGCAAATCGTTGTTTTTTTCATGAGGTTGCAACAAACTGATCGAGGTGTAAACATTGGGTGTCATGGCCCCGGTGATGGGAATCTCTATTTTCGTTTTGCCGGGGGTGAATTTAATCCACCGGTGTTCTAAAAGCCGACTCCCGTTTTCCAAAGTTAAAAGTCCTCGTCCCTCAGACGCGTCAGGAAGGGTGATCACCGCCGTGTCTCCCACTTGGTAAGATGTTTTGTCCGAGAAAAAATAAAGGGCGTTGGCCCCGGCCCCGCTTTGTTCTTGGGCCCGCCCGGCCCAGCCGGGCCAATCGATGTAAACGTATTGGGACGCGCAATGACCTTCGTCGGGTCCTTTTCCGGCGTCACAGGCTCTCACCAAATAACGTCCCCAATCGGGGTATTTGACCATAAAATTCCAAGACGTTTTTCCCTTTTTGTCTGTTGTGACGGTTCCTGTGCTGAGAGGGTTGTTGTAGGGCCCGCTGGTGTAGTCGGCTTCAGCGGAGGAGGAGGCTTGATTCCACCACCAACGCCACGCGGCTTTGTAGAGTGTCACGTCAATGGGGGCGTTGGCCACGGGATTCCCTTGGGCGTTGAGCACCGCCAGGGAGACCTCGTGAGTCTTGTCCGTGAGCAACATGTTTCTCACCGCGTCTCCTTTGGGCAATTGAAAGCCCACGTAACGCGAATAGGGCGAAAAAGGGAGAGAGAGGTTGGCGACGCTGAAGGCCCCGTTGTTTTCAAAAACGCGGGTTTTGAAGTGGGCGGTTAAGAACCCCGGGGCGTTGGTTTCGGTCACCTCACTGGAAAATTTCACTTGGCCTTGAGCGTCCAGTGTCCCTTGAAAAACAGGCAACACCTCGGATTTTACCGTTCGTGTGGGATCTGAAAAAACGTAATTTTGAAAACGGGTGAATCGAGCGACTCCTTCGGTTAAGGTCAGTTTTACGTCGGTTTTCAAACCCGCGGCCGACCCGCCGTGCAACCATTGGGCCCCCAATGTTCCAGAAAAACGAGGCCCTTTCACAACGTCTTCCCCCAAATCCAAATTCATTTTTAATCGGTTAGGAACAACGGTTTCCACCTTAAGGGTTTTTCGAAAAACGTTGTTGCCTAAAGTCACTTCGGCGGTCCAAGGGCCCGTGGGATCCTCTTCGTTGGTTTTAACATCAAACCGATAAAAATCTCCCACGGGATGATTGTTTGTTTGTGAAAAAACGAGTTGGCTCCGGGGATTAAAAACCTTAAGGGACGCCGGGTGGTCTCCGGGAATGATGTCGTTTTTGTCTTCCAAGACAAAAGTCAAGTGAAGGGTGTCCCCGGGGCGCCAGACGTCCCGCTCCCCGTAGAGGGTTCCTTTGAGTCCGTCTTGTATGGTTTCTCCGCCGGTGTCAAAAGAACTCATGGGGAGGGCGTTGCCGTTGTTCAGTTTCAGGTAACCCCTTTGCCCGTTTTTTTCGGCCGCAACAAAAAACAGATTTTCCGAAAATTTCGTTTTAAAAAACCCTTGATCGTCGGTCACTCCTTGGAAGCGTTCTTGGTTTTGAAAGTTTCTGAAAGAAACGCTCACGCCGCTCAAGGGTTGGGCCGTGCGTAGATCCGTGGCCACCACCAGCCATTGCCCCGTGGCGTCTCTTTTGGCCGTGAGTCCTAGGTTTGAGGCTAAAAAATTTCGAGACGAGTGGGTGTTTTCGTTGGATTGGTAGTAAGCGTCTTTGCAGGGGTTTTTCCGCTCTTCCCAGAAGCGTTCATAGCCTTCGTCTTGGTTGTAGTAATACTGGATACCGTCCCACCCCGAGACGTCCACCCATTGGTTTTCTTCCATGTTTTTTAAGGGTTTCGGAGAGGGGATGGGCACGTTGTTGTCTTCCTCGGAACAGGGGTAGAGCGAGTGTTCTCGTCGGATCGAGGCGGTTAAACGATAAACACCGCCGGGGGCCTTTTGCATCAAAGACGTTACGTCCAAGGCATACGTTTGCCCTTGGTCCGGTAAGGCCGAGGGCAATGAAATTGTTTTTCGCCACAAGGATCGTCCCACCCGACCCAATTCTTCGTTGCCGTCCAGTTTGTTCGTTTGAAGAAATTGGGGAACCTTGTCGTCTCGAATGAGAAAAGCCGTGATCTCCACGGCGTTCACGTTGACGGTTTCCAAGGAAACCGTCAACGTTTTTCCGTCGGGCAGAATGGTTCCATTCCCTGAAAAACGAACGGAGGGATTTCGTCCGGCGAATCCCACTTGTTTTTTGATCGGGTTGTTCAAAACCAATCCGTGGCGACTCCTAACGCCTTTTTCAACGGTAACCGTGACCGAGGCGGCACGCGGTTCTTCCGAAAAGATCTTCACGACGTTTCCTTCCACTTTCCACGTGAACGGTTTTTGGGTGGTACGAATCAGGCCCTTTAAATTTTGTTGGGGGTCTAAATCGTCGGAAAAGAACAGGGCCAGATACGATGGGTTCCCTTGGACCGCTTGGACGCTCGTCAATTCAAAAACGTTTTTGCCGGGGATGGTTAATGTTTTGTTTCCTTTCCCGGTGATCCCGGCGGGAGTGCCATCCCAGTCCAGCGAAAGCGTTTGGGGATCGTCTTCTCTTGGAATGTTTTCGATGACAAAAGCGTGGTTTCGGGCGTCGGTGTCGTGGGTCCAACGCACGGGCAAAACCATTCCTTTTTCTCGGGCGGACAACACTTTTTCCACATCGCTCGGCGATTCGGCGTCGGAGGTGTTCACCACCCCGGCCAGTTCAAAAGTGTTTTTTTCAGTGGTCAATTCACTGGTTTGAACGTCGAGAGATCGTTCACACACTTGAAACAAAAACTCGTAGTCCCCGATGTTGTCAGGAACAAACGGGAGCGATTTGTTGCGGACTTGCCCTTTGTAAAAAGACCGCGGGCTGAGGTTTTCGTTTGGAATCAAGGTTATTTCGTTGGGGGCTGAAATCACGCACAGCCCTTTCACCGATGGATTCGTGATGAAAATGTTCTTGGCTTCTTGTCCCACGCGGTCTTTATCAAAAAAATCTTCGGTAAATCGAACCACAATTTTAGATTTTCGTGACACCAACCCTGTGGTGTGCATGGACAGGAACCGTCCCCAATCGGGGTGAGGTGTCTTTCTCTCCGGTTTCCCCCCGTGGGGCCCGCACCCATTCACCGTCAAGAACAAAAGAATCCCCACCACCCAAGAAACGTTGTTTTTTTTCATAAGGAAATACCCTTTTAAAAAGTGTAAAGACCCAACCCGAAAAATTGGGTGAGGTACCGTGAAGCGTGGTCCATGGAGTAGGAAAAACTCATGGGCCAATCCCCCAAAGCGTGAACGGTGAATAAGTAAACTTCGAATCCGGCCGTTCCGTGAAGTCTCCCTTGAACGTTGCTGTAACGGCTGGGTTCCCAATAACTTCCGGCCCGAACTTTTAAACGATGAGTGAGGATTTCGTATTCCCCCCCCCCGGCAACGCCCACGGTGGTGTGTTCCCCTGTGTATTGGAGTTTTTGTTCGAGGAATGATTCGATGCCCACGGCGTTGGGGGTGCGTCCCATGACATTCGTTTGAGCGGTGATCAACAGTGGGTGCCCTCGGGCGAAGACCCCTTTGTTGAATTGCCAAGACGCCCCGATTTTAACGATGGTGGGAAGCAGAATCTTTTGGGGGTAATAGGTTTGCCCACCGGATCGAGGGATGATCGTGTTTTGGGGCAGGACATTGGAATTTTTTAAGGGCCCCTGCCAAGAACCTCCCAAGCGAAAAGATCCCCGTTGGGGGTTCCAGAGAAACCCCGCGTTGGGGCTGACTCCGCTGATTTTTAGCAATTGGTCCCCTTGGGTTTGAGACTTCATCATGGCTGGGCGTACCCCAATCCCCCACGCCCATTCGCGGTTTTTCGTGGTGTAGCCGGCGTTGATAAATCCATAGGCAAAATCGTAGGTTTGGCTCGTGTCTTGGTCCCCGACCGTGAAGCGTTGCCCCATGGTGTAAAGGCCAAGGCCCCATCGTTTGTATTGCAAAAGTCCCCCGATGGTGTAAACACTGTAGTCCTTGTAAGATTGGGATGTGTTTCCGTTGTTGTCAATGTCGTTCCCCTGAATTGAGTAAACGCCCAAAGTCCCGTCCGCGGACCATGTCCCAGTGGACGAGGGATGACGATAGACCACCCCCGCTGGATTATCGACAAAACTGGCCACCCCTTCGGCGATGGCCACGTAGGCCCCCCCGAGGGCTACTTTTCGGCTGGACCCAAAAGACAACGTGGGATTAATGGCCACGTTGAAATCGGAATTTGTCATGTCTGGTTCCGTCATTTCCGCCCGAAGGGGGGCCCCCAATAAAACCAAAACAATTATTTTAAAAACGGAACGAGTCTTTTTCATAGTGAAATAGTTTTTTAAAAAACCGTTTCTTTCACCCAGTCCCTTAACCCATGAAAAACACTGCGGAACGCTAAGGATTCCCAAGGGATTTCTTCTGGTGAAAATGCCCGGACTTCTAAAGATTCCACACCCGGGCGGGGAACTCCTTTCACCACGAAAGCCGGATAGACGACGGTGATGCCGGCCGCGTCTGGGTAGGTGTAAATTTTAGGATTTCCAGACACTTTCACTTGGCAACAAATTTCCTCTTTCGTTTCCCTTACAGCGGCTTGGGGCACGCTTTCGCCCATTTCCATGTAGCCGGCCGGAAAGGTCCACAGGCCGTGGGCGGGCTCGATGGCCCGACGAAGCAGATAAATCCTGCCGTTTTTTTGGGGAAGAGTGCCCGCCACGATTTTGGGGTTGATGTAATCGATTCTTCCGCACCCCGTGCACACAAATCGCTGGCGTTTTTCAGCGACCACCCGTTTCCATTGCAATGGTTTCCCGCACCCGTGGCAATAGGTGCGGAGAAAGGCCGGGTTTTTCCACCAAGACGGTTTAAGCCCATGGTGGGCAAAAGACCGTTCGATTTTTCGTTCGAGAGCGGGGGTTAGCATGGGGGAACGGCCAAAGGCATTTTAAAAGCCAACGCCGAGTGCCAAGGGATTTTAAACCCATCGGGTTGGTGTCGTCCGGCCAGTTCTTGTAATGGTTTTGAGAGGATGTCGCTTAAAACATGGGTCATGGTTGAGTTTAATGCTTTCAAGTCGATTCCTCCATAAACTAAGCCGTAAGGATTTAAGAGAGTCCAAGCCGAATCGTGCAAAACCCGGGCCCCTTTCATGTTGCCTTTTTTTAAGTGGTGCAGGGCGCTGGTGACCTGAATCAACCCCTGATAAAAATTTCGATCCGGTCCTGATGTCTTTTTCCAAAGATCTTCCCACACCTCGTGGGCTTCAAAAAACTCTTGATCATTAAAAAGTCGAACTCCTTCATCAAAAGAAGACCCCATCCAATCCCCTCCTTATCTTTTTAGGTTCGTCATTCCGGCAAAAGCCGGAATCCAGCCGTGCACTCGACAAAGAGATCGTCCAGGAAAGAAGGGTAGCAACTCGGTGCCTTTTTTTAGACTCGTCATTCCGGCGAAGGCCGGAATCCAGTTTTCAAAGCGGTCTCTTAAAAAACCATTTTACTGATTGGATCCCGGCCTTCGCTGGGATGACGAAACGACCTGTGACGTTACACCAAAATTCTCGATGGGCATAACGCCCTTACCGGGCATCGCTCGCACTTAGGCGATCGGGCGGTGCACACCGCTCGCCCGTGAGCGATGAGGGCGTGGGAGATCCAGATCCATTGTTTTTTAGGAATTTGCCTCATTAAGTCTTTTTCGACTTTAACGGGGTCGGTTTCGTCAGTCAACCCCAAACGACGGGCCAAGCGTTTGACGTGAGTGTCCACAACGATTCCGGACACGACGCCGTAGGCCGTTCCCAACACCACGTTGGCTGTTTTTCGAGCGACGCCCCGTAAGACGAGAAGATCTTCCATTGTCCGAGGAACCTGCCCTTGGAACCTATTCACGAGAATCTGGGCCGTGAGAACGATGGATTTGGATTTTTGACGAAAAAATCCCGTGGGTCGTGTGATGTTTTCAATTTTCACCCCATCGGCTTTCGCCAGTTGTTCCGGGGTTCCGTAATCACGAAACAAAATTTTGGTCACCTCGTTCACCCGCTGGTCCGTGCATTGGGCCGATAGGATCGTGGCGATCAACAATTGAAAAGGCGTTTTGTGTTGAAGAGCGCAATCCGCCTGGGGGTAGGCTTTTTGAAGGGCGCACAGGAGGGCTTTGGTTTTCATTCCGCTATTCTCTCAAATTTAGAAAGACTTTTCTCTCGTCACCGGAAACGATACAATGACTCCATGAAACTTTACACCAAAGCCGGGGACGGTGGGCATACGCAGTTGTTGAATGGTCAGCGGGTTCGTAAAGACCATCTTCGTGTGTGCGCCCACGGCGACGTGGACGAGTTAAACACCCTGTTGGGCTGGGCTCGAAGTCTCACGAAACAACGATCGGTCACTATTTCCTTAGAGCTTATTCAAAACGATCTTTTTGTTCTCGGGGCTGGTTTGTCAATTCCTCTGGGGAAAAAAAAGACAGTGGGCGTTCCCCTGATTGCCCAAGAGCACGTGACCCGTTTGGAAAAAGAAATAGATCAATGGACCGACCGCCTGCCGACACTGAAGAATTTTATCCTTCCGGGCGGATCGCCCTTGGGGGCCGTCCTCCACCTAGCGAGAGCCGTTTCCCGTCGAGCTGAAAGGTCCGTGGTGGCCCTGATGCGTCACGACCAGTCTCTCTTGTTGTCCCAAATCTATTTAAACCGCTTGTCCGATCACCTCTTCGTCCTAGCCCGTTGGTCCAACCACCTCCATCACCGCCCGGAAACCCTTTGGAAGGCAAAAAAACAATGAATTAAGCCGATGTGTTTTGTTGAATCGTTTTTTCACCGTCAGGCGGATTGTTCCGCCAACAGCAGGGTTTTTAGGTTTATGCCTGTGCCAAGACATGGGCCAGTATCTCCAGGGCCATTTGCACAATGTCACCCAGACTCAGTTCTTTCGTTTGCACATACACTTGGAGTTCGGGTGGTACGGTCACGCCGACCCCGTCTTTAAAGTAAACCGCATTCATAGACGTTGCCCTTTTTCTTTGAGCCAGAAACACCGCGGGTTCAACAGTCATTTTCCCATCAGTGACGCCTGATTCCACGAAGTGAACGTGGTTTCGCAAATTTCGGAACAGTTTAAAAAACTCCGATATCTGTGTGGCCATTGCATCAGGCGACGTGGAAACCCCGATGAGAATCAGGCCGGGGCCTGCTGTTCCCGATGCCACTTCCTTGTTTAGGGCGGCAAAAATCATGCCCCACTCAGTCCGGAGTGCACGGTGCTCTTCATCCATCGTGAAGTAGTCCTGTGCAACAAGGAACCGTGCCTCTTTCCTTCCCACAAACGACGTGATTCCCAGCAGACGACAGACCGCCTCCACCGCCCACCGGAACAGCGTCTGCCTGAACTGAGACTGGTTCGCCCCATCAATCTGTGCCTGTCTCTCCACACGGGCCAACGAATCTGTCGCACCACGGGATCTTCTCAGAAAATCAAAAGATCGATCAACGAAAGTGCTGTCCACGTGCCTCTGCACGTCCCAATCCACACGGGTGGCTTTTCCCCCCATGAGACTCCGAACAAGGATCAAGAGACGGTGCTCCTCCGCCTGCTGAGCGCGCAGAGCCTCGCCTTTGTTCCTTATATCCCGCACCACCAGAATCACGAGAACCACGTTAACAACCACGTGTGCCAGACCGGACATAAGTGGCACGCTTCCGAACAACGGAAGGACCACCGCTGTTGCTGAGTGCTGGATCAGCCAAACGAACCCCACCCCAAGGACAAATCGCCACAGGGTCGTCCTCATGAACGCTGTGATGGCCAACCCCGCGTTTCTCCCCCACCCCCTGACGAGAGCGATCCCTGCGTCCGGGTGTGTCAGAGCAAACGCCATTCCGATCAGAACATAGGTCAAAACGCTGATCCCCAGAGGGTCAAACGCCAACACATATAAAAGTTTCGTTTCCAAAACCGCTCCCAGAACCGCGAGTGAACCATAAACCCATGGATGCCGGGCCATAAATTCCCTCGAAAACAAAAAGTTGAAGATAAATGCGGGTGGAGCGGGAGTTTCCCTATTCTCAGAACCAGTGGCTACCTCAGATAACGTTCCCCCGTGATTATCTGGTAAACCCAAGGCTTGTTCGGCGACCATAGAAACTGTCGTGGTGTATAAGGCCTGGATCAGCGTCTGAAGGGGATTCGGACCATTGACTGGCCCGAGGTCACGGCTTTGAATGGGTTCGGTTGTTACACCACGAGAGGGTGGACGATGCGTTTGACCCCGGACGTTCCATCCATCCGGTGTCATTCCTCGGTTCATAGGACCATAGGTGACTGCACTCCCAGGATAGAGGTCCTCCGGCACTGGGCGGATTTTTTTTGCACTGGTTTCATTCTGCGATACATAGGCATCGGTCATAAAATAGGCCATTTGACGAGCCATAAGCTGAAAATCGATCGGCAGATCAATTCCAGTTGATAAACCCGTGATCGATCCATAAGAATTTTCAGCCAGTTCAAAAAGAGTTTGCATCGCCTTCTGCAGAAATGTCTCGTGGTTGCCGGACTCTGTCTCATAACTCAATTCCCCTCTTCTTAAGAGATAGGTGGGAGGGATCAAAGATAAGGACAGCAATGTGTCGCCCAGAAGTGCCGCCGTGACATAGTTCCGAACTAGACTTTCGTTTCTATGCACTTCGTCCATGTTTAGGAGTCGTCTAATCCTGTCATCAGACAAGTGTCGAATTTCGGGGTCGCCAATCAGGTCGTCAATAAACGCCACGGCCGCCAAATCGGCTGGTCCGCTCAAACGAATATTGGGATACAACGTTGCTCCGATAATATCATTCAGACGCCCCGCACCGGCCCTGGTTTTCTGGTGATGTTTGACGTCCACCATCCAGTCGTACCGGCGATGTTGTTGGTGTTCTTGATTGTGAAAAAGCTCAATAATTTCCATATCAAAAATACCGTGACTCGCCATGACAAATCGGTCGTGCACATTAATTTCAAACCCTTTCATAAACTCATCAGCGTTCAGATCGTGATCATTGAGGTAGGTGTAATAGTCGTTGCGTGCGTCTGGAGAAAGTTCCGTCTCATAGGCCATAAAGGTGTAAAAACCGTCAGTGATATCAACGGAGATTGGCCCATCCTTTCCTTGTTCCGTTGTAAAAATGCCCTCCGGAAGCAGGTTCGTGGAAATTCGGCCCAATCGAGTACGTCCCATAGGATACGATCCACGCAACCCCCAAATGTCCCGGTGGGTTCGGAAGAAATCGAACATGTCGTATTCATAAGCCAGCAACGAAGGGTCTTCCCCCTGTTTTAAAAATTTGAGTTGAATGGATTTTGATCCTGTCTTGTAGGTGAGCGTTCTCCCGAAAACGGCTGTGGGAGTGGCAAAATCAACAGATGCATTTAAAGTATCCAGAATTGAGACAACGGAGATCGTTGTCCGATCCACCTTTGTTTTTTTCGGCAAACCTTTGGGGCGTACAGGACGAAGTGGTGGCAGGAATTTAAATGTATATTTGATCAGATCAGGGTAGTTTGTCATCGCATTCCCCCCGTCAGCAAAATGGATGGATGTCAGCCGGGGAGTCTCTGTCGGCAGGTTTCCTCTAATAATATCTATTAACGTATTCTGGAGTTTCCGATAATCCTGGTCAGACAATTTACTCTGTGACAAATTTCCCGACACACCCGCGTGAATTGTTTTTCGCAGTTTGGCGATTGAACTCTTCTGAATTTCTTTGGGCAGAAAAGAAAATGCATACACAAAAACCAAAAAGGTGCGAATTGTTCCCTGTTCGGCCACTGGATCGATATTCATCCGAGTCAATATCTCGCTCATGAATTGAACGACGGGATCTTCTTCTCTTTGGTAACGGCGTTCCACCATGAAGAGGATGAAATCATGAAGACAAGCTAATAAATCCCGTTGTGGATCATCCAGAGAAAGATGCTTTATAATCTTTAGGAGGACTTCCTGTTCTGTGTCTGAAATTAGAGGAATCTTTGTCCCGGGCTCTAGAGCTTTCTTAGCACTTTTTTTGGGGGGGGCACCCGGGGATTTCTGGTCGTGCCAATATCCAATAGCCCTCGTAAGACAATGCTTAGATGAATTCTGAACAAAGAATTGGGAAATAGCATCTCTGCTTCTGTCCCTCTTCAAAGCAGAATATTGAACCTGGGCTTGGCCCATTTTTCCATCGTAATCTCTGCGATACTCGAAGGCATCTTGAAGAAAACGTGTGGCCCAGTAAAAGTAAAGTGAGGAAATTGCCTCAGAATCTCTCAAAGGTTCCGCAAGGGGTGCCAGTTCCCAATAATGCGCTGCAACGTATGGAACATAGTCATCACGGAGCCCTTGTTTATTGATATTGTTAATAATGTTTCTTGCAATCTCCCTGCGTTTTTCTTGTGATGAACAGTGGAAAAACGCACCAAATCGTCGAAGCTGTGATTCCTCGATGGATTCCGCGGTATTAAGAAAAGTGGCTGGAGGAAAGAAAAGGCGCGTAAAACCACGGTCTGCTCTTGGATCCCCATTGGAGAGGATTTCGTCCGTCCATTGCGAATAATCGATGGGGTTGCCCAGAAGAGTAAATGGCATGGTTCCCTCTAACCCATCCGGATGCTTAGCCTCACGGATTCGGCGGAGGTTTTCAGCAGGTACGGCAGGTAGTAGTAACTGGATTAATTGTTCCATATCTGTATCGATGAGAAGTTTTATCGCATTTAATTCATTTAGTCTTTTTAAACGGTTAAGTTTGTTTATGACAAACTGCTCGAATTTATTTTCATAGTATGCAGGATGATTAAGCATTTCATCAACGGCTTTGGTGATCCCCTCATAGGCAGGATCTGTTTCCGTAATCCCATACGTGTCTTGGATGTTTCGCTCCAAGGTTTTTATAAGTGAAAAAACGTCAGAGGCGTAATCTGGGTTTCTGCTTTTTCCTGATTGCGACTGAATGTAATAAAAGAAGGCAAGACTTTTCATAAGGGGATTATGGAACCCTTCGCTGGTTGTTGCCAAATGCCTATAAAAAGTAGTTCTAACGACATTTTGAGCTCTAGGAATAGGATATCCGGTTTGAAACATGAAACGATAGGCACCTTTATCAGGGCTGGAACTTAGAAGGCGAAGCAGGTGTGCGGCCGCACTCCAATGGCGATCAAGATCCAAATCTTCAGGAAATTGGATTAGATTATGCTGAACTAATTCATTTATAAGTGTAAAACCATCCTTTTCCCCAAGACGGGTAAAAATGTCATCCATGCGATTTGAAAATTCTTTCCCCATTGGGAAACCATTTAAAATTAAATTCTTTTTTTTGTCTTTAAAGGGATCATTGTCTGGTCCTGCCGACGTTGCCAAAACAGGATGAACAGGTAACCATGGAAGATGCACCCCCTTTTCACCTAAAAAATGCCCTATGTTGTTGTAGGAGTGGGTGAGTGTGTGGAACAACCACCCTACGGGACGCGAGAAGAATCCGCCTTTAAAGAATACCAATATGGCCGTGGTTGCTGAAAGGTCCCACAATAGTCCGGCAGGAATCACCCCGGGGGCCAGAATTTCCAACAGATTCATAACGGACCAACCCGCTAGGAGCCCCGCCAGCCCACCTGCCACCCACCATCGCTCACCAAACCTCTGTGATCTTAAAAATGTTTCAGCGGCAACCAGAAGCATTTTGGCGTTCTGTGTGCTGTGTTGGGACGCCCATTCTCTCCGACCTGTTTGCGTCTGTAAAACATTAAACTCCATGCTGGGGGCCATAAAGGGGAGGACAGATGTCAAAATGTCCGTTGTCTTGACAACACCGGTCCATCCTTTTACTAGTGCCACACGGTAACCGATTCCCATGGGAATTAAGGCCACGGCGATCAGCCAAGAGTGTGAGACAATGCCGGTCAATATGCCGGTCCCCGCCACCACCCAGGGCATCCAGCGACGTCCCTTCGCTTGGGACGATTCTTTGATGAATTTCTGCTCTGGATCCCGGGCTGGGGCGAAGGCGGAGGGCGTGACGCGAGCGTTGTGGATGGAAGCCTTTCCAACAGTAATACCTCCAGCACCATGGGATTGGTTGGCCGTGACAGTCCCTTCAATATCCGGAATTCCATCATCGCCTGTATCAGCCGCAAAGAGGACGTCTCCTTGTTCTCGGGACATTGATAGAGACAGTTCAACCCCCAACACACGAGCGGCCAATCCGGCACGGGTGGCGATGTCTTTCAGGTTTGACCCTGCGTTTTTCAAAGCGGTCAGGAGTGCCACGTATGTGAAATATCGCAAGACGAATGGCCGCACAACCTCTGCACCCCCGGCGATTGGAACCCGTGAGGTCAGGCGGGCGTAGTTTAGGAAGATCTTTTCTCCGGAGAACAGTTTGTCCAGAGGGAGGGGGTCCCGGGCGAAGACGTCCAGATAGTTTGCGTCTTTCGGGATTTCGGTGATGCGGGGTGTGGCCACCACCCATGAAATGTCCCGCTTCCGGAAGATTTCAGTCAGTCCTTCAGAGTGAAAACCTCCGGCGATGAGAACGGCCACCCGGGCGTTTTGTTGCTTCGCCTGCACCAGCAGGTTGTCCACAAAGGCTTCGTTTCGGGTAACGGCGGTGCGACAGAAAGATTCGAATGGAGCGAGGAGGGAGGCAAAATCTTGTACGACTGAAGAGAGGGGCGGTGCAACGGTGGGCCCTGTTTCAAGGGCTTCCAGATCCCCCCTTTGGAAAGGGGGGTGCGGGGGGATTTGTTTTTGATTCAGTGGCAGAGACAGAATTCCGGGACGGTCCTTTTCGTAAGTGGTCCAGTCGGCGGGGGTCATTTCGTGGGCGGAGAGTTTTTCCAGTAGGGACAGGCGGCGGGAGAGGGCAACGAGGTTCCGTTGTTCAGCTGTCCGACAGAGACCGTTCTGAACGGTTTCTTCCATGTTCGTCAGCTCGTCCAGCAGGGCGTTCCGGTCAATTCGGTCGGCCATCATGACGTAGGTGATGTAGTCCGACAGTTGTTTCCATTGTTCCAACGCAATGCCACTGGATCGGCACAAAGTTTTCAGGTATCGGTGATAGTCCCCATACCCCAGCTGGCCGGTGCGGTGTTGAAGACTGCACTGGATAAGCACATCCAGCTGTTCTTTTGACAGGTTCCGTGTCAGCCGTTCTGCCAGTTCCACACGGTCCCGTTCCACCTGCTTGAAGTCCAGCGTTTCTTCTATGGTCAACGCCCGGGTCACGAGATGGAGGTTGGGAAACAAATCCCTCCCAGATCCCTTTTTTTTATAAAAGGAAGAAAAACGGTACAAATACCGGACATAAGTGGCGAGACCTTCTTTTTGTGGGGTCTTCACGGATTAGTGTGGGTCCCTTTTAGCAATTTCAGTCGTCTTTGATGAACGACGTGAGCACTTTCAACTTCAAGTAACTCTGATCTTTGATGCCATAGGCCCTGCGCTGAATGGCCCGAA
>Ga0247840_10003450_pt1 | contig 26643 bp, 17 predicted proteins | sample LaCruzMarch2015__FD_192404 | JGI IMG/M metagenome (GOLD analysis project Ga0247840, IMG submission 192404) | Freshwater microbial communities from meromictic Lake La Cruz, Castile-La Mancha, Spain - LaCruzMarch2015_17m | ecosystem: Environmental > Aquatic > Freshwater > Lake | place: Spain...
TGGTTGTCGGCCGCTTCAAAACATCCCCAGGCGCGCATTTTGTCCGCAAACGAATCCGTCACGTCCACGATATGCGTCGGCTCCGGCAGATCATGCAGCACTTCGAAATGATACATAGCCCGCGCCGCCCACGGCCATCCCAGGTCGGCGCTGCATTTCCAGCCAGCCTGCCACCAGGCATCGCACAGCAGGCGCGCCATGTCCCGGTGCTGAAAATATTCCCGCCAGTAATGGCCGAAGATGATATCGGGCTTATACTTGCGAATGGCGCCGATGCAGGCCCGGTAGGTTTCCCGGTTGCACTGGACGCCGAAATCCGGCAGATCATAACACTCAAAGGAAGCGGCCCCAAGCGTCTTGTGCGCCGCGATGGCTTGCGCCATGCCCCTTTCCACCGCGGTCGCCCGATCGCTTATTTTCGTATAGGCCTCGTCGTTGTTTCCGAAACAGTAGGTATGAACCTTGACCCCCGCCTTGATAAACCGGCGCAATATGCCGCCCATGGCCAGAATGTCATCGTCCACATGCCCCGCCAACACCAGCACCGATTTGATTTTGTTTGCTCTCATGACAAAAAACCTCCTTTTTTGATCTTCATCATAGCGGATAAAAAAAAAACGGCTACTGGCAGAATGCTATATTCTTGTGCTGGCATGCTGTTGCCGGTATTGGGTCGGCGAAAGGCCTGTTGACCGGCGGAAAACATGGTTGAAGTGGCTTAGATTGCCAAATCCCACCTGAAAGGCCGTTTCGCTGATCCTTAAACGCGAATTCGTCAGATAGTATTTCGCCCAATTGACGCGAATTAGGTTCAAATAAACGGTATAACTCATCCCAACCTGCGCCTTGAAGACATGCGCCAACCGGGAGACACTCAAGCCGGCTTCCTTCGCCACATCCGGCATGGTTATCGGCTCCGCGTAATGAGCTTCCATAAAATCCAGCGCTTTATTCAGGGAATCATGCGACACGGCGGTCTTCAATGTCTGAAGTCTCCTGGTATCAATCAAACCAACCACCATTTGAATCAAGTCTATGATGGCTGATACGCGCCGCTTTTCAAGAACCGGGACGCTGAAATAGGCTTTACGCACCCTGGCTAAATCTACCCCCATGCCGGCCAACCGCTTTTGAATCTTCTTGAAATTATCCTCTGTCGGCCGCTGATAAACCGATTGCCCGGTGCAAAACAAACCCACAATTTTGCCGTTCATCACAATCGGCACGTAAACATCAATCAATCCCAAATGACAACGTCTTAAAATACACTTTTGTTTTTTAACGCAATTAGCAACAGCCTGCTCCTCGTCCCGGTCACAGGCCCTGCATCCCAACGGCGTATTATTTACCATCCGGCAAAAAGGCGTAAATCCCAGTTGCGCATGGAGACTCCTTGAATGCCGCAGCCGCAAATCCACGAAATCAAACGGCAAGCCGGTCAGCTGATAGAGGTCATTTTGGAATTTTTTTAAAATACTAAATTGCTCTATCACGTGAAAAAACGGCCCATATTCCTGATCTGGTCCGAGACGGGTTCCCTTCGCCGCCCTATCGTGATCATGGCTCATATTTCCACCCAAACGCAATGTCAGTTCAAAATTCGGTCATATCCCTAATGGAAGTTACATGGGGAATTGCGGACTTCAATGCTGTCATTCCCGCGAAAGCGGTCCCGATCGCGAAGCGCATCGGGATGGATTCCCGACCAAGGCTCCGCCGGAGCGCTTCGCCGAGGCGAGTCGGGTCGGGAATGACATACAATGTTCAGCCCCTGTAACTACCCCCTTACTATTCAATAAACATAAATATTGCACATTCAATATTACGATGTAGAATGACCCGCACTCTATCAAAACCAATAAAAGGATGAAACAATAATGGAAGAAAAAATCAGGGCAAAATTGGAACAAGCGCGCGAAATGCTCCAGGGCGATGGCGGCGATTTGGAGATAGTCGCCATCAACGGCACCCAAGTTCAGCTCCGGCTTACCGGCGCCTGCGGCTGCTGCCCCCACGCCACCATGACGATCAAACAGGGAATTGAACGCATCCTCAAAGAGGAAGTTGACCAGAATATCATCGTTGAACAGGTCAAATGAAAAGGGAGAAAATAAATAATGAAAGGTAAAATCATCCGGGTCGGAATTGCCGGACAGGGACGCAGCGGCTATAACATTCACGCCAGATGTCTTAGAAACATAACCGATAAATATGTAATCGCGGCGGCGGCCGATCAGCTCGCCGAGCGCCGGCGCGACGCCGAAAACAAATTCGGCGCGCGCGCCTACGCGGATTATTCCGATCTCATCCGCGCCGGGGGCTTTGATTTGTTTGTTAATGCCCTGCCCTCGCCTTTGCATGTTCCAGCCACGATCCAGGCGCTCAAAGCCGGCTATCATGTCGTCTGCGAAAAACCAATGGCGAAAAGCCTGGCTGAATTTGACAGGATGGCGGCCGCCTCAAAAAAGACCGGCCGGTTCATTGCGCCGTTTCAGAACAACCGTTTGCAGCCTTTTTTTGACAAGATGACGGAAATTATCAAATCAGGAGTTTTGGGCGAAATAATTTACATCAGAAGCAACTGGTCGCATTTCAGCCGCCGATGGGATTGGCAGACATTTCAAAAAAATATGGGCGGTGTACTGTTCAATACCGGCCCGCATGCGATTGACCAGGCCTTGATGCTTTTTCCAGCCGATGTCAAACCGGAAGTTTTTTGCCGGATGGAGTGCAAAAACAGGATGGGCGGCGATGCCAATGACTTTTGCGCCCTGACGATCCACGGTCCCGGAGCTCCAACCATTGAAATCAATCTTTCCCAATACCTCGCCTATCCACAAGAGGAAAGATATAATATTTCGGGAACTCTTGGAGGCTTAGCAGGGGGCGAGACGGAATTGCGCTGGAAATATTATGATCCCAAAAAGGCACCCAAGCAGAAATTCTGGACCAAGTGGTCCGTAAACCGTCAATATCCGCATGAAACTCTGCCCTGGGTGGAAAAGATCTGGAAACTTAAGCCGGATGAAGCCAAAAAATCCGTCGGCTATACCCTGCGCTCATTCCCGTCCGGGACGGAACGTTTTTATAACAACGTTTATAACGCGCTGCACGGAAAGGAAAAACTGCTTATCACTCTGCCGCAGGTAAGAAGGCAAATTGCGATTCTTGAAGAAGCCCATCGCCAAAACAAACTGCCGCGAAAAGCATAATGATATGACCGCAAAGTTGGGATAGGAGAAAAAATGTTGTATCGGTCTGCATGCCGTCAAGCACGTCAAATATCGTCATGTTCGCTATCACATCCTCTTACCAAGACCGAGTGGCAAAAAAATCTGCCTGAACGCCGGAGAATGTGGCTGGAAATGCTTGGACTTTGGCCACTGCCGGAACGGACAGCGCTCAAGGCCACAGTTACCGGCTCGCTGGAACGTGAGGGATACATAGTTGACAAATTGCATTTCCAGAGCATCCCCGGCGCGTATGTTCCGGGCAATCTATACCGGCCAGAAAAAAACGACCGGCGATTGCCGGCTGTGCTTTATCTTTGCGGTCACAGCAAGGGCAAAGTCAACCCTCCCTACCAGGCAAATCCACGCTGGTTTGCGCAACATGGCTACGTGGCGCTGGTGCTGGACCCTATCCAATTGGGCGAGTCCCAAGGGCTGCACCACGGAACTTTTCAAAAGGAGCGCTGGGACTGGTACAGCCGAGGATACACTCCGGCCGGAACGGAAGTCTGGAACGCAATGCGGGCTTTTGATTATCTGGCAAGCCGGACTGATGTAGATAAAAACCGGATGGGCGTCACGGGTTTAAGCGGCGGAGGCGCCATGTCATGGTTTTTCGGGGCCGCGGATGAGCGCGTTAAATGCACGGCGCCGGTATGCCAAACCGGAAGCATAGAGCAACTGGTCACGGACCGCGCCACGGATGGGCATTGCGATTGCGCTTTCTGGATCAACTATTACCGGTGGTGCACTCCGGACATCGGCGCCCTGATTGCGCCGCGTCCGTTATTGATCGCATCGGGGACAGAAGACGTGCTCTGGCGGCCATATGCTTTTCGCGACGTATTTCACCGCATTCATCGTCAATATGCCGAACTGGGTATGGCAGAACATGTGAAATTGGTTGAAGACCTTACCCCGCACGGTTATACACCCAAACTCCGCAAGGCTATTTTTGAATGGTTTAACCTGCACCTGAAAAATGACGCGCGGCCGGTAGAAGATGACGTCACAGATCATGTTGAGCCGGAAAAGAATCTGTTGGTATTCAACGGCCATCCGCCCCGCAAAGACGCCATGCGCATGATTGACATTTCTTTGGTCAAAAAAGCTTGTTCGCCGGCAGTGAAAAACCGCGCCCAATGGAACACTTATCAGCGCAATACATTGAACGCTTTGCGCCGGCTGACTTTTTCCGCCACAGGCGGCCTGCCCGCCTGTGCCCGCCTGCCCAAGCCCGGCCAGGGATCCGCCCGAGGAGGACAATATATTTCCGCAAAAGCAACGCCTACCATGATTGAGTTCCGCAACGACGGCCAGGAAAAAGCGTGGGGAAACTTCAGCAGTTATGTCTTCAAAACAGCCGATGAACTTGATCTTCGTGTGCGCGTTATTCGCCCCCTCAACATGACAGGCTCTCCCACCCTGGCATTCGCGCTTTCCGAATCAGCCCGCAGCGGTAATTTTGCCACCGGACGACCGGCGGTTTCCGAAGGCATCGGCACGGCCTGCATTGAAGTGCGCAACACGGCCTCCACTTCGGCCGGCCCAGGATATTTATGGACGCTCCGGCGCAGTTACCCGCTCTTCGGTCAGACTCTGCCAGAACGACAGGTCCAGGACTTATTGGCCGGTATTGAAATTATACGGCAACATTCTCCTGCCAGCCCTATGGCGCTTTACGGCGATGGACGCACGGCTGTGCTGGCAATCTATGCCGCTCTGCTTGATCAAGGCATTGCTGAAGTTGTGCTGACCAATCTGCCGGCCTCCCATGAAAAACCTGAAACGCCTGAATTTCTGGGAATCCTCCGAATCGGCGACCTGCCCCAAAATCTGGCCCTGCTTTGGCCGCGCCCAATTACATTTATCGGCAAAACCCCGCCTGCCTATCAATGGACGGAAAAGCTGTATAAAAAACTCGGGCAGGGACATTTAATCAGACACATCCGCTCAGCGCATGATTGGAAACCGCACGGGCAAAATTAAGGCTGGAAATAGGCGGCGGAAGACATGCCACGGCTCTGATCCTCGCGCAACGCCATCATGGCCATCACACGGGGAACATATTTCCGCGTTTCGGAAGGCAGATGCGGGGCAACTTCGTGGAATGTGCGCGCATTATGTAACTTCATCGTCCGGCTGACCCGGCCCTCGCCTGCATTATACGCCGCCAAGGCAAGCGCCCATCCGCCAAACTCTTTGTACAACTGACGCAAATAACAGGCGGCCGCTCTTGCGCTTTTATCCGGCGTTTTACGGTCATCTACCGGAAACAATTGCAGTCCAAACCTCTCGGCCGTGGCCGGCATGAGCTGAAAGAGACCGACTGCTCCCGCTTTGCTTTCGGCTTCCGGATTTAACGACGATTCCACTTCGGCCAGCCAAATAAAATTATGGGGCACACCTTCATCCCGGAATATTTCTTTTAGACTTGAGATGAGACTTGACTGCCGGTAACTTGATGTTTCTGCGCCAGAACAGGCCGCGATTAAATCCGGCATAGTGAAGCTCCCCGCGACGAGTCGCGGGGCATCAGTGGCGCAAGCCAAGCGGAATTCCGCCGAAGCTCGGGCAGGCTGGCGAAGGCGAATAAAATTATCAGCTGTCCTGTCCCGGATAATTTTATCCTGCCAAAACGCCCCTGCTTCCCCGAATCCTGAAGCAATGACGCTCCGCAAACAGGTTAATTTATAAATATCGCGCGCGCCGCATGCAACAACCCGGCCTTTATCAGCCGGCAATTGCAACCCGGGAGGGAACAACCTTTCCACCGGTTCCGCACCCGAATAATAATTGAGCGCGGAAAATATGAAAAGCGACAGTATTAATGTGAAGAAAATTCGCATTGAGATTAATCAGAAATGATATCTTAGGCTGGCGTTTAAAGTGACGGCATCGTAATACTGGATTGCTCCGCCGATTGAAAGATTGGATGCCACATAAAGATCCGCCCCTCCGACAATGCCGACCAGATGCTCTTCATGGAAGTCAACTTTTTGACTGATATTCTTGTTGGCGTAATAATCGCCTTCCAGCCATGACACTGCCGGACCGACGAATAAAGCCAGACTATAAGGGTAATTATCCAAATCATCCTTTTTTGTAACGAACACCTCGTAATTCACCAGCAGGGCGGCGAATATTTCATTCCAGTTGATTTTTTCCGAACCAGCGCCTGAATTTTGCATGGCAAACTCAGCGTGCGTCTTAAGACTTAGGTCGCCTTCCATGAACGTCGGCTCCTTAATGCTATAGCGCCACCAATTGACGTCAAAACCGGCCGACCATTTGAATTTTGCGTTATTATAAGAACCCGCATCGCCAATCTTGGCCGCCGAACCGCCAAAGGTCGCAAAAATCATCAGCCATTTATAAGGATCAACCCCGATGTAACCATCAACCGTTTGCGAATTTAACCGCATCTTTCCCTGCGAAGACGTGCTGATATCGCGCTGTTGATTCTGGTAATCGGCGCCGATCGTGAGGAAATCAAGATATTCCTGTTCAATCAGCGTTTCACGCGCTCCCGCGCCCGACAAAGCCGCGCCAAGCACCGGCAATGAAAATGTCAAAATAGCGACAATGACGGATATGCTTAATAATAATTTCATCCGATTGATTCTTTCTTCATTTGTCAAATTCTGGTTTTCCCGTTTGACACCTTATTGTTCTCCCTATATGTCATTCCCGACTTGATCGGGAATCCAGACTTGGTTCATATCCTCTCAAATCATTTCTGGATTCCCTCTTTCGAGGGAATGACAGAATGGACAAGACGCTGACTCCTGACTTCTGACTACTGACTTCTCTCTTAGCGCGCCGCCCCCCAGTTGGCGGAAAACGGCCAATAGACAAAAAAAGCCGGCCCAACCAGATTCCGCCTCGGAACCGGCCCCCAATACCGGCTGTCCAGACTGTTCCGCTGATTATCGCCGCAGGCAAAATATTGCCCTTCATTCAATTTAACCGCGTTGACGCCGCCGGTCATAAAATCACCGGCTTGAATATAGCCGTTATAACCGGGGGAACAAGCTTGAATTTTATCCATCATATCAACCCCGGTTACTGGCTTGCCGTTAATATAAAGAAACGGCGGCGTAATTCCAACCGTTTCTTCCGGCAGTCCGACCATGCGCTTGACATAATGCTCGTTCTGACGGATTTGCCGAATGCCGTCTGTTTTAAACACCATTATTTCACCGCGTTCCGGTTTCATGAAATTCCATTTCACCTTGTTGACAAATATATGGTCGCCCGCCACTTTCATCCCCGAAGCCAGGACCTGTCCGCGAAGCACGGTGTCATTCTGTCCGACATGCAGGCTCATGTTCGGATGGATATTATGAACTATGCCGCCGACATTGATTACAATGCCTTCTTTTGTTTGCGAGATATTTACCAATCCCGTTGACTGCGCCTTGACCTCAATATATGTCTGCCCGAAGACCGCCCATTTTACCAGGTTGAATGGAAAATAATCAGAAAATGCCTTTCTCTCCTTTTCTATGTAATGAATGCCGGCCAAAGTGGGATACATGGAAGAAGTCGGGATTTTAAAGGGCTGGACAAAATACGTCCGGAAAGCCATGGCCACGGCCAAGGCTACAATAATCACTTCGATATTTTCCCGCAGAACCGCTTGCGGACGGCGCGGATTGATCTTCCGGATCAGTTCCGCCAACTGATCGTAAGTCTGTTCCACTGCCTGGGAGTTTTCTGACCGGAGTTGGGCGGACAACGAGCGCATCAACTCTGAAAGGCGCCTTATATCGGCCGGAGCGGCAACGTCCTCGCGGAGATTACAGACGTGCCGCGCGCTTTTCAAGAGGTGCCTGACCTGCTTTTGGATTCTGCGGCGTGCAAAAAATGATTTTGTTTCCATAACTATCATGTTCCTGATTTTAAAATCTTGACAAATGCTTCCTGGGGCACATTAACCTTTCCGACCTGTTTCATGTGCTTTTTACCTTCCTTCTGCCTGTCCAATAATTTTCTTTTCCGCGAGATATCGCCGCCGTAGCACTTCGCGGTAACGTCCTTGCGCAAGGCCCGGATGGTTTCCCGGGCAATAATCGTCTTGCCGATCGCCGCCTGAACGGGGATGGTGAACAAATGCGGCGGAATGACATCCTTCAACGCCGCGCACATCTGGCGTCCCCGGCTTTCGGCTTTTGACCGGTGAATCAGGCAGGAGAAGGCGTCCACCTGTTCGCCGTTCAATAATATATCCAATCGGACAAGGTCGCTGGCCATAAAACCGCTGTGTTCATAATCCATGGAAGCATAACCATGGCTGATGCTTTTGAGATAATCGTAAAAATCAACCAGGATTTCATTCAACGGCAAAGTGCAGGTCAGCATGACGCGCTTCGTGTCAAGCGAATCGGTTTTATCCAATGTACCGCGCCGGTCCATAATAAGCTTCATCAAATCGCTGATCTGCTCATTGCGGCAGATAATAAAAGCCTTGATCATCGGCTCTTCTATTCTTTCGATGCGGGTCTGGTCAGGCAGATGAACCGGATTATCAATCTTTACAAACGTTCCATCGCGCAGGTATACATTATAGACAACCGCCGGGTAGGTGCTGATGATATCAAGGTCGTATTCCCGCCGCAGGCGTTCCTGGACGATTTCCAAGTGCAACAATCCAAGAAACCCGCATCTAAAACCGAATCCCAATGCGACCGAAGACTCATTTTGATACGTGAAGGCGCTATCGTTCAAGGCAAGCCGGTCCAGGCTTAATTTAAGCTTTTCATAGTCGGCCGTATTGACCGGATAAACACCGCTGAAAACCATCGGCTGGATATTTTTGAATCCCGGCAAGGGGGTCTGGGCCGAATGGACGGCGGTGGTAACAGTGTCACCGACCCGAATATCGCGCGGAGCCTTGATGGTTCCGACAATATATCCCACCTGTCCTGCCTGCAAAAGTTTTACCGGAGTCATTTTAGGCGTGAATATACCCACCTCTTTCACTTCCGAACTGCAAGCGGTACCCATCAAAACAACACGATCCCCGGCCTTAATTTGTCCCTCAAAGACCCGCACATACGGTACAACCCCGCGGTAAGCGTCATACACCGAATCAAAAATCAAAGCTTTTGTGCAATTTGAATCCTGTTTTACCGCCGGCGCGGGAATTTTGCCGGCAATCAATTCCATCATCTCCCGCACCCCTTCGCCGGTCTTGGCGCTGACCATGCACCCCTCGTCAAGGCTTACGCCTAATAATTCCTCAATTTGTTTGGCTACTTCGGCAATATTGGCGGTCGGCAGGTCAATTTTGTTGAGCACCGGAATGATTTTTAAATTATTCTCCATCGCCAGGAAAGCATTGGCAACCGTCTGCGCCTCCACGCCCTGTGCCGCATCAACCAGGAGAATGGCGCCCTCGCAGGCCGCCATACTGCGCGAAACCTCGTAGGTGAAATCCACGTGGCCGGGCGTATCCAGCAAATTAAATTCGTAGCGCCGGCCATCGGCGGCCTGATAATGCATGGAAACCGGATGGCATTTTATCGTTATCCCGCGTTCCCGCTCCAAGTCCATGCTGTCCAGAACCTGGTCCTGGAAATCACGCGCATCAATGGTCTTGGTCATCTGCAGCATGCGATCGGCCAGGGTAGACTTGCCGTGATCAATATGGGCGATAATGCAAAAATTACGGATTAAAGAATAATAATTTTCCATGGTGTTTAGTAGTCAGAATCCAGAAGTCAGTAGCCAGTAGTTCGGAGCCGAAATTATCCTCATTCCAAATACTGACTCCTGACTACTGACTACTCGCTTCTAATGCTGCTTTCGCCTTTTCCCTCATTAACCGTAAATCGGCGGCCATATCCTTCGCTTTATACAACGAACTGCCGGCCACTATTGAATTGGCGCCCGCTTCGGCAACCGAAACAACTGTTTTTAAATCAATCCCGCCATCCACGGCAATATTGATAATTTCCCGGCCGCCTCGTTTTTGACATAATTCAGCAATGCTTTTTCGCAAAGCACTAATTTTCGGCAGGACTTCCGGCATAAAGCTTTGCCCGCCAAAACCCGGATGAACCGTCATGCAGAGAACTTCGTCTACTTCATCCAGATACGGCAGAATCGCTTCATAAGGTGTTTCCGGATTTAAGACAATCCCCGCCGATACGCCCAATTCGCCGATACGCCGTAACGTTCCGGAAATATCACAGGCCGATTCAATCTGAATCAAAAGCGTGTCGGCGCCCGCTTCAATAAAAGTTTGAACATGTAAGTCCGGTCTGACCATCATCAGGTGCACGTTCAAGGGGATTCGCAGAACGCGCCGCGCCATTCTGACCACGTCCGGCCCCATGCTGATATTAGGGACAAAAGAGCCGTCCATAATATCAAGGTGGAGGGCATCGGCGCCGGCCGCCTCGGCCTTTTTGGCCGAGGCCTCCAGATTGCCGAAATCGCCGGCCAACAACGAAGGCATTATGAAAATTTTGGGAACCAATTTGTTCATTGAGTTGGAAAGATTAACAGAATGCCGATTCTGGCGCAACCCCGAATGCCGGTTCTGGGAAAAGATTTTTCTTCAAACTACCTTCCAGCCAATCAACATTTTCAGCGTTCGGGCATCGTCCATGAAAGCCGAAGGCTCGTCGTTTTGTACAAATTCCAGGAGGACATGATGGTTGCCCGGAATCTGCCCGGCCAATTCAAGATAGCCCTGCCAAGACTCTTTCCCCTCGGAAAAAAGCATATGCCGGACGGGTTGGCCGCACCAATGAAAGGCATGAATATTCTGGAGATACGGCAAGACAGTCTTCAAACTTGTGCGGCATTCTTCGAAAGGCATTCCGACCGGCGTCTGCCAATAAGTGCCGAAGTTCGGACGCCCAATTTCCGCAATCAGATTCCTGGCCGCTTCCGCATTGTCATTCAAAGACCCATTATGAAATTCAAAACCAATCCTGATTCCCATGGCAAAAGCCAGGTCGGCAATGCGCCGGCTGTCGGAAACCACAGCATCGCGTTCCTCCGGTGAACTTTCGGCTGAACCTTTTTTACCGGCCCAGACCCGGATGAACGGCGCATTCAATCCAAGCGCGGTCTCCAATATTTTTTCAAAAGCGATATCTTTTTGATCCACGCCGCAATGATAATACGAGCCGTAGGAGCTTGTTTGCAGGCCGTTATCGGCCATCATGGTCTTCACTTCCCGCGCGCGATTAAGATCGCCATGGGGCACATGAACATCCCCGCCCCATTCAACGCAGGCAAGCCCGGCCTTTCCCGTCAAAGTTATAATTTCCGAACAGGATAATTTCCTGAAAGTTACCGAAGTCAGACCGGGGATCAACATAAGACGCCTTTTCAGCATTAACAGCAACAATCATTAAGCTAATGAAAATGTTATGCAAATCGCGCCATAGGCGCAAGTGAATTGTCAATTTTGCCAGTAATGCCTCAGAACGTGTGAAAAAATTGGCAAAGATCGCCGAGACGGGGCTCGGCTCCTACATTTCCTTAGCTATTATGGGCTTTCCCGTAGGAGCGCTGCACCGCCAGCGCGATGATTTTAATTTTTTCACGGCTTCTCAGCCATTTAGCGTGCAAACGTTTTCTGTAATTACACCAGAATGGCTGAGATTACATTTTACAATTGTTTTTTTTACTTACATTGATTATCTTTTACCGATTTGCTTATTCCAATATTATGAAAGCCAAAACATTGTCCGAAAACACAAGAGTGAAAGAAACAAAAAAAAAGGATAATGGGTTTGCCACTGCCGAAAGCATGGCCTCAACCCAGAGGGAAATATCGGTCTCCGAATTCTTCCTGAAAAACCGGCACCTCCTGGGTTTTGACAATCCCCGCAAAGCCTTGCTGACCGCCGTCAAGGAAGCCGTTGATAATTCCCTGGACGCCTGCGACGAGGCCGGCATCCTGCCCGAAATCAGCATTGAAATCAGCCAGATTGCCGCCAAGCGGTTTATTGTTTCCGTAACCGATAACGGCCCCGGCATCGTGCGCAACCAGATTCCGAAAATATTTGCCAAATTGCTTTACGGCTCAAAATTCCACCGCCTGCGCATGTCGCGCGGCCAGCAGGGCATCGGCATCAGCGCCGCCGGAATGTACGGTCAATTAACCACCGGCAAGCCGACCATAATCAAGTCAAAGATCAAAAACTCAAAGGTAGGCCATTATATTGAAGTTCAAATAGATACCCGCCAGAACAAGCCTGTTATCCTGAAGGATCAGGAGCTTGACTGGCTGCCTGAATTTATCACCTCTTTTGCCGGCAATAAAAACAACGCAATGACAACTTCCAGGCACGGCACCTGCGTTACGATTGAAATGGAGGCGGCCTACGCGCGCGGCAAGCTTTCGGTTGACGAATATTTAAAGCAATGCGCGATTGTTAACCCGCACCTTCAGCTTCATTACCGCATCGTTGCCGCCGAACCCGAGAGCGACAAAACTTCCGCAGAAGGCGATAAACAGCCGCCGGTAAAGCCACAGGGCGAAGCCTGCCCGCCTGCCCGCCTGCCCGCCTGCCCAAGCTCGGCCAGGGACTCGGGTCGGCCAGGGAGCTCGGCCAGCCCGCCTGCAACGCTATGCGTAGCATTGCGGGCAGGGGAACCATGGATTACTTTTGAACGGGCAACCAACAAAACTCCTGTCCAACCCTTTGAAATCAAGCCCCACCCGCATGGTGTTGAACTTGGAATGTTGATTCAAATGCTGAAAGACACATCGGCCAAAACCGTCAAGGCCGCCTTACAACACGATTTTTCGCGTGTCAGCGACCGGGTTGCAAAAGAAATCTGCGAACGGGCCGGATTGAATCCGAAGGAACGCCCGGTCCAAATCGCCCACCGCGAAAGCGAGGCTCTTTTTAAGGCAATCGGCGAGACAAAATTGATGCGCCCGCCGACTGACTGCCTGTCGCCAATCGGCGAAAAGGAAATAATTGCCGGCCTTGAAAAAGAAATCAAGGCCGATTTTTACACCGCCGTGACGCGCAGTCCGGAAGTTTATCGCGGCAACCCTTTTCAAATTGAAGCGGGCGTGGCCTACGCCAAGCCGGGCGACAATCAGGAACTCGGCACAGAGGATCCGGTCCGTGTTCTGCGCTTCGCCAATAAAGTTCCCATGCTTTACATGGGCGGCGCGTGCGCAATTATGAAAGCCGTCGTCGGCATAAATTGGAAGAGTTACCATCTCCCCCAGCCTTCCGGTTCGCTCCCATTGGGGCCGATGGTGATATTGGTCCATATCGCCAGCGTCTGGGTCCCGTTCACCAGCGAAAGCAAGGAAGCCATTGCCCACTACCCCGAAATTATCCGCGAAATCACATTCGCCATGCAGGAATGCGGACGGCGCCTGTCAGTCTACCTCAGCCGCCGCAGACGCCAGGCCGAATTGGAACGCAAAAAGAATTATATTGAACTTTACCTCCCCCATCTGGCGCTGGGTTTAAAGCAAATCCTGAAATTTGACGATCGGCAGGAGAAGCAGGTCATCAACAAATTACACAAGATGCTGGAAAGAACGCATCTGGAACAATAGAATTCCACAAGCATGAGAGAACAGAAGACAACCTCCTGCTCTGTCATTCCCGCGAAAGCGGGAATCCAGTATTTATGATAAAGTCGTATTATGTTTACATTTTGGCAAGCAAACAAAACGGCACCCTTTATATCGGAGTGACTAACGGCTTAATTAGGCGCGTACATGAGCATAAGACCGGTCAAATTGATGGTTTTACTAAAAAATATAATGTCCATCGGTTGGTTTATTATGAAAAATTTGATGATGTAAAATCTGCCATTCAACATGAGAAACGTCTAAAAAAATGGAATAGAAAATGGAAGCTTGAGTTGATAGAAAAAGATAATCCTGAATGGAAAGATTTATATCAGGATTTAATCTAAAACTGGATTCCCGATCAGTCCCCGCAAAACGGGGACGTGTCGGGAATGACAATCATACAAGGCTTTAAGCTTCTGTCACATAGGAAATAAAACATGGCAAAATCATCCGATACTGGAAAAGCCGAAAAGGCGACCTTTAACGTCGTCTCCAAAAAGGACGCCTCCGCGAAAATCACGCGCACCGCTGCCGATATTTACGCGGACATAACCAAAAAGAACGCCCGGCCGAAAATGCGTTTCCCGATCCGCTCGCTCAGCAACGTGAAATACGATCCGCGCAAGGGTCATTTTGAGATTCTCAACAAAGTGGCCACGCGCACGCTTTCCTACAATACCGTCAAGACTTTCGCCCAGTCAATGCGCCTGCTGGCAACCACCAAGAATGACCTGCTTGATAAAAAAGACATCGCCGGCAAACGCGAGATTTATTACAACAGCAAGAGTTGGGGCGAATGCCGTTTCAATGAACAGCCGGAAAGCGACAGCCTTCTTGACGACATGGAGGCCATGCTCGCTGTCAACCGCGAACAGCTCGGATATATTCCCGAGGAAAGGGGCGGCGAGGTAACCGGGCCGCTGACCGTGATTGATCTTGACCCCGGCACGCGCGACGAAATCAGGATTAATTGCGAAAAACTCGGCACCGGCGCATGGAGTATTCCATCGCAGGTTGAACACCTGCGCTTTGAAAGCAAGGCGAAATTCGTCCTGGTGATTGAAACCGCCTCGCTTTTTCAGCGTCTCGTTCACCACCGTTATTACGAATCGGCCAATTGCATTCTGATTTCAATGAGCGGCGTCCCTACCCGCGCCTGCCGCCGGTTCATCCGCCGCTTGTGCGACGACCGGCATCTGCCGGTGCTTGCCTTTACCGATGGCGATCCATACGGCTACTGCAATATTTACCGGACACTGAAGGTTGGATCGGGCCAGGCCGCGCATATCAATCAGTTCTTTTGCGTGCCGCAGGTTCACTATCTCGGCGTTACCCCGCAGGATATCATTGATTTTGACCTCAAGGATGCCACGCATCCGCTTGAAGAAAACGATATTAAACGCGCCAAGGACGCGTTGAAAAACGATCCTTTTATCATGCATCACAAGGAATGGCAGGCTACGCTGGAACAGATGCTTTCAATGGGCGTGCGCATTGAGCAACAGGCCTTCGCCAAGCATGGTCTCAATTACGTGCTTGAAAAATACCTGCCCGCCAAGATAAAAAAAGGCGTTTTTTTGCCGTAGCAAATTCAACTTCACCGGACGCCCCGCCGGGTCATGAGTTGTTTGAAAATCGTATTGTCCACTCCACCAAGTCATTCGCCACGGAATCAATGGCCATCTCAATTATTCCCGGCTCTTTATTGCGCTCTTTCACCTGAACGAGCGCGGGGACGTTCACACCGCAGGAAAGAGGAGTAAACCCATTGCAGGCGATCACTACCACGTAGGTTTCTCCGCCCACAACACGGCTTGTCCCGCGCAACTCCATCCTTTCACCATCCCATTCGGGATATCGCAGCATATCAACATAGCCTTGCATGATATGACGGTTGGTGGAAAGAAACTGCGGATTCTGTTCCACCGCATGGATGGACATAACCCGCGCCTCCCCGGCACGTAGATCCTGTTCAAGCACATCATACCCATTATACACGCCAAGCAGCGCATCGTTCCAGAAATCAAACACATAGTAGCGCTTTTTTGAATCGAGTCCAAGCCCGCCTTCAACCTGGTCGCCGCAGAGAACACAACGCAGTATGGCCGATACGGGATGTAATCGCGCAACGTCTGCTTCCTCTACCCACTTGTCGTTCACCCATTCCTTTCCTTCGTCAAGGCCGGTGTTAAAAAACACGATCTGATGCCATTCTGGGTTAATCTCAAAGTCATATATCTCCGGGCACTTCTTGCCGCAGAACGCGTCAACCGGGCGCGCGCTTTTCGGCTGCTTATGAAACGGGAATATGCGGGAGAGCGCATGATAGCGCTGCCGGTTCAACGCGGTGAGGTACACCCCCAATTCCAGTCTCCCGCTTACCACATAGGCCATCGTGAACATTGCCCGGACTCCGTCAATCGTGTTCGGAAACGCCTTGTTCGGATTTTTTGCATCAGTGTCAATATTGAAAAGAACCCTGTTTTTATACCAGCGCAGCGCATTGGGCGCAACCGTACTCGGGTACATATCGTCTATGTCGGGAACGATTCTTTTTGTATTGGCAACTCCCGCCGCGAGATCGCCGCGCCCGATTCTTTCCTGGATATCCGCGCTTGCTCCCAGTCCCTGCCGCGCGGCTTCGTACATTTTTCGGTAGGCATATGCCGCGGTCGCCGTGCGGTCTTCAAATCCGCCGTCAAAGCACCAATTCGTGTCCGGATAATCAAATTTCAATCCGCGGACGCCGGCGGCGGCATACCGCCCATATACCTCGCGCATGTGCGACAAAAACTCCGGATCGGTGTAATCATATCCCCAGTAACTCCGTTCCTGCGTTTCGTCCCACCAACCTTCATTTCCTTTTGATCGTTTTGCAAACGAGTCGTTGAACAACATGTGATTTGGATATTCAACGGCGTAATCCTCGGAACGCCTTCCGCTTTGGCAATAGAGATACGGGATTCCGCCGCGCTCAAGGATTGCTTTTCCCCATTGTCGCAGCGTTGCGAACGGTTGCACCAATCCGCCGCTGCCGTACCGTGCAAAATGTTCATCGTCCCACCACCCCTGCTGATTGTTGGGCATGGAATAATCATCCGGCTCAAGCCGCACGGCGACTTTTTCATATTTCTCAAAACCAATGCGCCGGGCCTCATCCATGCTCACGACGGTGCCGGCCGAATTGTTTCGCAATTCCATTTTCCCGAACGGCTCTCCGGCTGCATACCAGTGGTTTATTACCAAATACGAAACGCTCTGATCCACTATCTTTTGCGCCGCGCGCACCGCCAGGCCGTACTGTTCCAAACTGAGGAACGGATTATTCGTCACACCATCAAGATAATACTTGTCGTCGGGGAGATATATTTCTCCAGGCGCCACCAGCCGTCCCACGGGATCTTCCGCCCACACGGCAACTCTCAGCCCGTGTGATGTTTTGGAGATGCGGGCTGATTTTTCAAAATCATGATAGGTGAGCCCGCCCAGGACCATGCAGTTCCATGCGCCGCTCTCGCCGAACAGCGCGAAAATATTGTTCAAACAGGATTTGGCGCTATCGTTCGTTACACGGGTAAAATATGTCCTGCTTTCGCCGTCGAGAATTTTGAAATTCGGATACGCACGATTAGGGAAAGCCATGCCTTCAAGCGGGCGAATCATTTTCACGCGAATATCGCGGTTGGTATGGTTAATCACACCGCAATTTAAAACAAGAAACGGCTTCCCGGTGTACACGCTGAGATCAAGTATGAGCGATACAGAGCCCGGCGCACCGCTCACGATGCGGGCCGTCACGCCAACCCCCAGGTCATCGGAAATATTCAGAAATTCACATGTGCGCGTTGCGTTAGCGGCGGTTGACTCCGTGGCATCAACGACCGTTGACGCATCGGCCACCAGATCAATTCCCCGCGCAACATCAAAAATTGAATAGCGCCCCGACGTGAGGTTGTAGGTCATGCGCACACGATCATTCTCAAGAACAACCGTGCCATTTTCGTTACGTTGTTTCATATGAGTTATCCTTTTAAACTTTTATTGTTTTTGAGATGCGGCGCGGGCGGCCCACATTTCGTTGAATCCGATATCTCCCGGAGATGTACCCGCACATACGCAATGTCTGCCCAAGTGTCGTGCGTCGCGAAACCGACGTGGACCGGGTGCTGTGCCAAGACCCGCAGCAGGGCGGCGCTGATCCGCCCTTCGCCGACCGGCCGCGCGTCGATCGCCACCCTGACGCCGGCCCCGTCAATCTCGACTTCCCAGTCATGCCAGGCGTCATCGCAGATCGGAGCGTTTCCGATCGGAACCGGCAGACTGAACAACCAGTTGAGGCATTCCTGGTAGAATACCTGCCCGCTGTCGTGCAGCCAGACCCGGGCGAAGGTGTTGACATTCGCGTAGCACAACACCACCGAAACGCGGTGCGTCGGCCCCGCGTAGCAACGGATGCGTGTTTGAATGGCATAGCGCTCCCTGACGCCGGGAATCTTTACCACAAGCGGGGTGCGGTCGCTGTCGTTGTCGGCGAGCTTGAGCACGTCGCCATCGACCATACCGAAAGGCGACGGTTCCCAGCGCGCCAGCGGCGGGCTCTGTAGACGCTCCGCCAACTCGGCAAACGTGCCGTCAAAGGTCGCCACCCCCAGTGGTGTCTGCGCGCCCTGATAGATAAAGAAAACGCGCCCGTTGGCCTCGCACAGCGTGGCATCGGTGATATGACCGTACCAGCCATTGACCGTACCGCCGGCCTCCGGGCTGACCCCGCGTTCCCAGGGTTGCGTGTAGTTGATCTGGATATGGCGGCCGACGTTCTCCCAGTTCACCATGTCCCGGCTGCGACGGCAGACGATCCTTAGCGATCCGGCCATGGTTTCGCTGTGCCACGTGTAGAACCAGTCGCCGAGCTTGACGAGAAACGGATCGCCGCCGTAGAGGTTGCGGATCACCGGGTTGCCATCGTGTTTCGTCCACGTGAGGCCGTCATCCGACCACGCGTAGCCGAAGCATCCGCCGATCCCCGCGTCGGCGGTGTACAACATGTGCCAGCGTCCTTTCTCATCGACAACGACGGCCATGTTACACTGGCCTTTGTTCTCCCATGGCTGTGTGGCGGTCATGATGAGCCGTTCATCGCCCCAGGCAATGCCATCGGTTGAGGTCCAGCGCCGCATGGTCGCCGGTCCCTTTTTGCCATACTCGTCATCAACGGCGAACAAATAATACTTGCCGGCGTGCCGCATTACGGACGGGCGATGAATCTCAACGTGATCCAACGCCAAGACCGGGTTTTTAGGATGCTTGGTCCACGTGAAGCCGTCGCGGGAGGTGGCATACCCCAGCGCGGTCTTGCCATTGGCCGGGTACATCTGTGAGAACCACATCCTGAAGAGGCCATCTTCAAACAGGATGTTCGGTTCGCAAATATAGTGCGACTCCGCCCACGGCTGCGACCGCACCATCACCGGGTTGGCGGCATGCTTGGTCCAGATGCCGTTGCGAAAATCATCGTTAAAGACAATTTCGGAAGTATCTTTCATTGATTTATTTTTTCTCCCCGGCAGGCATAACGGTTACCTCCTGCACCTTGATCGCTAAAAATATCCATGGGTCTCCACGGGTCCATGCATGACCATGCAATCAGCGCGTTCCACTGAAAAGCTTCCTGCCCCGGGACATTCAACGCGGACAAGATTATCACCGTCTTTGATATGCGCCGGATTCACGGCGAAGGCGATGATGCGCTGGCCATCTGTAAGCGTTTCATCCAAGCGATAATAGCCCGCATCGCCGGCGCACTTTCGGCAACTGACGCCATTGAATGTCACGTCACAATTCTGCCCTGCTCCCGCGATGCGCAGGAAGAGAATCGCTTCGCCGGGGCGCACATTCCCCTCGGCCATTGGCAGGCGGAATTCAACCACGCATTCTTTCGCTTCGGCTGGAAGGTCAAAGGTAATATCTGCACCATAGCAATTCATCTTGGAGCCGGCGTTGTATATTTTGTTGCGCCCGCGCAGGCGCGCGGCATCGGAGAGTTCGCACAGGAGCGACCGCGACGGGCCATGCCGGGTTGCGCCAATCACCTCAGGTTTATGATCCGCCGTTTCGTAGAATAAATTTACGCCATCCATTGTATGATAGAAGAAATTGAAGAAATACAGGCCATCCGGATTTTCCCGCCAGCGGTTGGCGGCGGTGGCGCGGAAATGCCCCCAACCGCCGCGCGGTTCAGCCACGCCATAGTCAAGCCCGGCGTAGATGGGCAGGTCGGGTGAGCCGAGATCATTGCGGAATCGTGCCAGCGGCAGGTGCGGCACATCATAGAAGAAGGCGCTGATGGTGATAAAATCAAGCAATCCCTCCTTGCACCAGGCTTTTGGATCGAAACCAATTGCATTGCAGATTTCAACCGACGCCGGCAAGCGCACGCCGAAGAGGCGCTCCGCTCCGGATTTCCTGGCCGTGTCCTTGACAATGGTGCGGCTCTGCCTGATGAAATCCGTCATTATATGACGGCAATCCCTGGCTTTGTTTGCCGGGAAATATACCGGGAAGCGCATCAGGTCCATCTCATGCCCGTCCGGCGCGAAGCGTTCTATGCTCTCCCGCAGGAGGTTCAGCTTGTATTCGCGGACCGCCGCGTGCTCAAAATTGAAGGCTCCCTTGCTGTGCCAATCAGCAATCGCGGCATCCCCCAATTCATATTCAGGGTGATCGAGCCAGAACTCGCCCTGCCCAAGGGGATATATCCTGGCGCGGTCATTGAAATGCAGATCATTGACCCGCATGCTGGTCATGGCTTCAAGACCCACTTCGCGGCAACGCTCTATGACGAGCGCCACCACATCAAAGCCCTGGGCGGCCAGGTCTCTTACCGCTTGGCCGTATTTATCGCATGCATCGCCGGGACTAGGCGTATCGCCGCCCGCCAAATACTTGCATCCTTCCATGCTGCCGATAAAGCGCTCATGGCGGCTATGATAATACGGCATGGAGGAATTGGTGCACATGAAGAATGTCGTGACCGGGGTGCCCGCGACCAGATCAACATAATCGCGGACATCATCGCGGGTGATAGGACGCTTCCCATGAGCATTATTGCCGAGAATGAATGTCCCGTCATTGTTGTAGATTATCCTGCGCTTACCGCTCATATCGCTTTTATCCTATTTAAGTCTTTATTCCATTGGTTCAGAATTGAACATTGTAAACATCCGCGTCGGCGAACTCGAAGCGCAGTCGCACCGGATCGTAACGGAAACCTGCGCTGTCTTGCCCGCGCCATCTGCCAACCAAGACATGCTGTATCAGTCATTAGGTTTACCTCCTGTCTCGTCGCCGGGATTCGCTCCTTTTCCAGATTTTTATCTGCCTGCGGAGATGGGCATTTTATTTCTGTTTTCATATTATTTATTTGTTCCTGTCCTTAGTCTTGCCGGTTCAGAAGTTGCCTTCCTGCGGGCGCGTGTTCCCGCGGATCGCATTGTTCGCTATTTAATCGGTCTTCCATGCAATGCCTATTCCGGCAACTGCCATTTCGACCACAGCAGCGAGCATTTCTTGTCGTCCGACACTTTCTGGTAGCACACGGTAAAAAGGTTACCATCGGCAAATTCCACCGTTGAAGGGTAACCGAGATCGCCGTCGGGACCATCATCGCGGATGATCCAGTCATGCGCCCATGTGCGCCCGTCGTCATGGCTAAAAGCGACGCGCTGGCCGAAGGGCGCCTGGCGATAGCCGTAAGTCAGAATCAGCGTACCGGAGGTGTGACGCAGCAGGTGCGGTGGCGAGCCGTGGAAGCCGAGGGGGTTGGCCGTCGTCCATGTGCGTCCGCCATCATCCGACTCGGTCTGCATCATGCTGAAGGACGGGATGCCCGCGGCCTTCAATTCCTTGCCGCTGTGATCCTCGATGCGAATCATGCCGAGTAGGCGGCCCGAGGGAAGTTCCAGCACGTGCGGTTCGTAGTAGTTGGCCGGGTCGGTGCCGGGATAAACCGGCACATGGCCGAGCACCCGCCAGGTTCGGCCGCCATCCGCGCTGCGGACCGCAGTAATGCAGGCTTTGAGCATATCGTCCCATGTGCCATAGGGTTTTCCAAGGTAGAGCAAATCACCGCTGTGCAGGCGGATCGGACCGTGTGGCGTAGACACCGGCACGCGGATCGGCGCGTCCCATGTGGCGCCGGCATCGGCGCTGAGCATGACCCAGGAGCCGATCAGGTTGTTCACCTGCTCGTCGGGCCAGGCGGCAAACACCCGATCCCACGTTACCCGTTCCGCCGCCGGGATCCAGGCTTCGTTGCGATATGAACGGGTGTCGGAGCGGAACCACGACACCAGCAGGTTTCCCTCACCCCAGGCACACACTCCGGCGTCACGGTCATCAATCAGCGAGTCCTGGATGACCATGGGCTCCGACCATGTGCGGCCATCATCCGTGCTGACGTTCAGCACCGTCTTGCCGAATGGGCAAACGTGCTCGGCACGCAGCCCTGAACTGGCCACCACCAGGGTACCGTTGTCCAACCTTGCCACCGTCGGCCAACCAAAGTAGCCGAACCGTTCGCCGGCTACCCGGCAAACGATCCCGTGTTCCGCCCTTATCCGTTTTTCTGACATACTCATATCCTCCTTTCAAAACGACTAATTCATCTTCCTCATTGAATCCTCCATGAGAGAATGACCATATCGTACGGATCAAGTTTAATTGCCTTACGGACAGAATGCCCGGAAAGCAAATCCACAGCCTTTTTCGGCACGCGCACCGAAACCGCATCCGCGCCGTGATTGAGAATGAAACACAATCGCCCGGCGCCATTCTGTTGTGGCACGATTTCAACCTGGGCGGAATCGGATACCGGCCAACCGATATCGGGCTCAACGAGCATGGCAATCAGCCGGTTAAGAAGATCCTGTTCCATCACTGCCGCCACATAAATCGCCCGTCCCTTTCCGAAACTGTCGACCGTGATGGCCGGCGCCGGGCCGGGAGGCGTTCCTTGCGCAAAACGGGCCAGGACTTTTGCGGTTGTAACTTGCAGGTGATCGCACCAGGCGCGCGCCGTGAATGTGCCGGCCAGAGTTTTGCCCTTGCCAATGACGGGAATTGTATCCGCGCTTCCGAGTTTTTTCCAGGCGACAGAATCTTCACCTAGACGCTCCTTGGGCGGAACCGCCAGTTTGCCGAGTGCGCTCCACTCAATACGCTCAACGCCAAATACATCTGCCAACAGCCAGGGAACCGGATCGGCAACCGCCACATGATCGCGGCTGAAAGTTGCCGTGCAAACAGCCGCAACGAGAGTTCCACCCTTTGCCACGAAAGCGCGCAGGCTGGCGGCTTCGGTCTCATTTATAATCCGAAACAACGGCGCCACCAGCAGATCATAGCGTCCGGGATCGGGCACACTGAAAACAACGTCTGCCGGTATTCCCCGCCGGCGCAGGGCTTCATAGTATTGTTCGGCGAGTTCGCGGTAGGAGACACGCGGTGCGCCGTAAGCCGCCGACAGCGTCAGGGATTCACAGTTGTCAAAATCCAGCAAGATGGCGGCCCGACGCGGACCGGCAGTTCCAACGAGATGCGACTTAACGCGGTTAATCTCTTCGCTGATCCGGGCGATCATGCGATAGCGGTCGTTGGGTTTGGCGTCATGGTCAAGGATGCCCCGCCAGTATTGTTCGCCGCCGAACCGGCATGTCCGCCAGCGGAAATACAGGATCATTTCCGCGCCGTGCGCGATTGCCTGCCAGGCCCACAGGCGGATTCGGCGCACATCATCTGCCGCCATACCAAACGGAGATCCGCTCTGCTGTTCCAGCATCCAATATTTTTTTTCCTTATAGGCTCGTGCAATGTTATGGAGCAATCCCATCGTTGCCGGAGCAGGATCCGCGGCGAACTGCTGGGGGTAGCAATCCCACCCCGCCACGTCAAGATCGGCAAACAACGCCCGGCCATCAATACCTGTCCAGCCGCTGAACATGTGGCAGACATTGGTGGTGATCGGTTGCCAAACGCCGGCCTGGCGCAATGCCTCGGCCTGCATGCGCACAAAAGCGACATTCGCATCAGAATAAAAACGCTGTGAATCAAGCAACAGCCCGGGATTGTGCAGGTCCTGGCGAACGCGCGGGAGCGGAACATCGTTAAAATCACGGAACTCGCCGCCGCCGAAGATCATGCCCAATCGCTCGTTGAGGACATTGATTGTGCCGTATTTCTTCCGGAGCCATTCCCGGAATTTTACCACGCAATGCGCGCAGTAGCAGCGCGTGCCGTACATGCCCAATTCGTTGTCAATCTGAACCCCCATCACCGCGGGATTTTTTGCGAAATGTTTACCGAGCGCATGGGCAATGCGGCGCGAACGCTCAATAAAGCGCGGATGGTTCACGCAGCAGAGACTGCGCCCCCCGAACTCCCAGCGCGTCCCATCCTCGTAAAGCATGCGGCAGTCCTGTTCGGGAGATTTTGCATTCACCAGCCAGGCGGGCGGTCCGGCCGTGGGCGTGCCCAGCAACACGGAAATGCCTTCCCGGGCGAGGATATCAATGTTTCTTTTCAGCCAATCAAAGGTAAATTTATTTTCGGCAGGCTCCATGCGGCACCAGGCGAATTCGCCCAAACGCACAACGTTGAATCCGGCCGCGCGCATCATTTTTGCGTCGGTTGCCCAACGATTTTCCGGCCAATGCTCCGGATAATAAACCGCGCCATACCAGACGGGAGGGGCTTTTAATTTCATAGCTGTTATTTCCTTTATGGCGGTTGGTACGCGTTGTTTATCCGTCACGTCAAACATCCATCCCGGAACCGGATGCGGATTGTGGCGACTTCCATGGGATTCAGGACGACGTCCACCCGCTGCCCGGCACAGGGAAGCTCTGCCGCCGTATCTTCCTCGGCCAAGCTGGTCCGCACGGCCCCGGTAACAGCGAGAGCCGGCAAGGAGACAGATGCCCGGGCGGGATCATTGCTTGTATTCCACACCCGGATGATCAGGCCGCGGCCATCCTCGGCGCGCTTCAGCGCCACCAGTTGCACGGCGGGGTTGTCCATGGCGAGAAAACTACTGACGGGCGGAAGAGGACGAGGTCCCGGATGCTTGGTAAAGATGGTCGGCATGGGAGTGACCATTTGACGGCCCAGGGCGGCGGCCCGGCTCCCGGAAACCTCGCCCGGCGCCGTGGTAATGCTGTAACGGAACAGCAGATTACCGGTTTGCGACACCGCGAAATTTGTGCCGAAATTATTTGACGCCAGGAGGGAATAAATTGCGCCGCCGCGTAGATCCCCGGCTGATTGGCAAGGGTGCTCTATATCCCGGCGCACCACTGCCGAGTGGGCGGGCGAGACGCGCCCCGGCCAGAACCGCGCCAGGCTAACGACCGGCGCTTCGTGGCTGCTCCACAATACGGAGCCGGCTTCGTCCGACACGGCAACCCAGTTCTGCACGGTCAAGCGGTCCGCGTAGGCGCCTGGCAAAAGGTCTGCCGCTGGATCAACAATGCATAATGGGCCTTCGTAACGAAAACGTCCAGCAGATAAGTTGAAAGGGAAGGCCAGATAGGCTTCCAGCAGCGGCGTGGAATCCTTCAGCAGGTGCACGGCAACATCTATCCGTTTCTCCCCGGTGTGCAGGGCATACGTCTGTTCAATACGCGGGTGGCCCGGGGCCGCGCAGACAATGCGCAGGGAAGCGGAAAGCGGTCCGTTTTCGCCAATTGAAATTCGCTCGCAGGAAGATACCCACTCGCCCCCGTTCGGATCGCGGACAAGGATCGCGCCGAAAGGATGCGGCGCACGGGGATCAACCAGTTCCCGTTTAAGCTCCTTGTCACGGAGACTTGTCACAAAACCGGTGCGCTGATCAACCTCAAGCCGGTAGAAGGCGTTCTCCAGCACGGTGGCAGAAACCGTGATTGCCGCGGTGAAGGCCGGCGAATCGCCGCGGGGGCGCAGGCGATAGGTGCGATAACCCAGCGGCGGCACGGCCTCGGCGCGAAACGAGAGCATGCGTTTCAGGCCGGCCGGCTGTTCAAAGAAGCCGTATCGTTTGCCGCCCGCGCCGAGACCCATGCGCTGGGCGGCATGGGGCGTCGGCGCCAGCGGAGAATTGAGTTCGGTGATCTGGTACGGCGCCACTGCGCCCGATTCTACGTCAATAAGGTCAAATTTACCGGCGACAATTTCCGGCGGCGGATTCACATGCCAGCGATCCTTTAACAGGACACCGCGCAAATTTCCTTCCGGCATCTGAGCCATGGTGCTGCCGCAGTTATCAATCTCACGCAACGGCGTGCTGACAAGGCCGGAGCGAGGCTGAGGCAAAGAGTTGAAGACGACAAGATGGATGTCGGCGTGCTCCAGCCGCACGGCATCGGCCACGCGCGCCATGGCTTTGCTCGCCACGTCGTGCACCAATGCGGCAGCGCGGTGGGCATGTACGGCTTTTTCAAATTCAGACGCGCTTGCCGTGGGCCCGCACGGAAAATGGTGTCCCCAGGAATGCTCGTCATGCCACAGCACTTCCTCATATGCCTGAAAAATTAGCACATCCTGATACTGATAATCGGTAATCGCCGCGGCCATCGTGGCCAGCGCTTCCGCAGCGGGAAGATCGGAGTGATTGCGCCGGTTCACGCCGGTGGCCGCGGCGGTGGAGGTTGTGCCGACCGGATAATCCTGGCCGGGCAGCTCGCCGCGGAAGACCGGGAGCGCGGACGGCAGTTGCGGCAGGAGGTCCCGGTAGAACCGCGCGTTGGTACTGCTGACCAGGCGCGGATAGGCCCAGCGGGAGTTCCATGCGCGAATGGTTTGCGCGTA
>Ga0247840_10003451_pt1 | contig 26623 bp, 30 predicted proteins | sample LaCruzMarch2015__FD_192404 | JGI IMG/M metagenome (GOLD analysis project Ga0247840, IMG submission 192404) | Freshwater microbial communities from meromictic Lake La Cruz, Castile-La Mancha, Spain - LaCruzMarch2015_17m | ecosystem: Environmental > Aquatic > Freshwater > Lake | place: Spain...
CCGCCGGAAAGTTTTCCGAGTTCTGCAAAACACAACTCGATGCCCGCGCGATCCCCGGAGAATTTTCAAGCGAGTTTCTGGCCATCACCGGGGCGATCTCCGATTGAGAGGTCAGGCCGCCAACGGGCGAGAAAACGACAAGGCGGCGAGGTTTCTGGCGTATTGTGAAACGGAGAAGCATCAAATCCTGTTCCCGACACTCGCCATGGCGTAGGTATCCGGGGGCGTGGCCCGGAGGAAGCGCGATCCGGACAAGGCGGCGCTGGCGGTGGCGAGGATGCGGCGGCTTGCCGGGGTTCGTTTTTACCCGCTCACCGAGGAAGCCGCCGAAGAAGCCGCCAAGCTGGCGGGGCGGTGCTTTCTGCGCGGGGTGGACGCGGTCTATTGTCAGATCGCGCGGGAGAAGGATGCTCCGCTGATCACCTTTGACCTGCAACTCCGGGAACGATTGGAGGGCGTGGTGACGGTGCTTTCTCCGCAGTCCTGGCTGGAGTCGCTGGGGACTTGAGGAAATGCTGGAGCGATGCTCCCTCAGCGCCGACATTTCCCGATTCATCGGACGCCACCGTCCCTCCAAAGGCTGTCAGCGGAACAGATCGCTGTGCGTGCCGGTGCGCTCGAAGCAAACGTGCATGTCATTTTCCGAAAGCGCGTAGATCAGCACCCAATCCGGCTCGATATGGCAATCGCGGCTGCCCGCGAAATGACCGCGCAGCGGGTGATCGTTGAGTTGCTCCGGCAAAGCGCCGCCTTCGATGAGCAGTTCAAGCACGGCCTTGAGCTTCGCCATGTCGCTGCCCCGCTTGTCCATGCGTTTGGCATCTTTTTTGAACTGGCTGGTGCGGCTGAATGTTCTCACATGCCCAGATCGGCAAAGAGTTCTTTCTTAGTGGCAAACCGCTTAACATTTCTGCCCGCCTTGCTGGCGTTGAGCGTGCGTGCGGTCAGTGCGTTCGGAATTCGCACGTCAAAGGGCAAACCCTGTTGAATTTTGATCTGCCGGTAGAGCAGATGAACCGTCTCGGAAGCGGTCAGCCCCAATTCGGCAAGAATGGCCTCGACCTCGCTCTTCAGTCCGGGTTCGATCCGGGCTCGAATAGTCGCTGTTTTATTCATGGGCCAATTGTAGCCCTGTTGTTGCCACATGGCAATCGTTTTTTGGATTCATGCGCAGGTTGGGGTCAGTCCCGCGTATTATCGCCTTTTCGAGGACGGGATGCTTGAGAAATTGTGGAATTGGGAAGCCTGAAACTGGAAAGAGGAGAGGCACCGCCGCGTTGCGCGCCAAAACGAATGACGCGGATTCCCGCAACCGGGAGGGCGAGACTGGAGGGTGATGCTCCGTCAGCGCCGACATTTTCAGGAGGAGACGGGGTCAGCCATTTACAGCCAACCATCATTGACAAATCAGATCGCATCTGATTTAATCCTTCTGAGATGAAAACCATGACGGTGACTGAAGTTTCGCGGAATTTCCGGGAGGTGATGGATGGAGTGGAAGAGGCCGGCGAGGAGGTCGTGCTCATGCGCAACCGGAGAGCGATTGCGCGCCTGGTTCCCGAACCGGCCGAACAGACAGCCTTGCAGGTTCTTGGGGATCTTTACCGCACGCTGGATGAGGCCACCGGAAACGCGTTGGCCAAGGCTGTCGCACGCGGGAAGTTGGCGGGCACGGTCGACGAACTCCGGGATCCATGGGCTTTCTGATCGATACGGCAATCTGTATCGCCATCGAGCGCGGAAGGATCGGGGCTGCCGACATCCATGCGGTCACCCGCCAGTCGCCCGTCTATGTGTCGCCGGTGAACATTGCGGAGATCCGGTTCGGAATCGGACTGATGCGGGATCCCGCACAAAAGCTGAAAGCAGGAGCCCTGTTTCGCCGGATGGCGAGAAAGCCGCTTCTGCGGATCACTGGAGAAACGGCGGACGTGTTCGGCCGTCTGGCGGCCGACCTCACGATTGCGGGACGGGGAGTGGAGTTTCGTGTCCAGGATCTGTGGCTGGCGGCACAGGCTGTCCAGCAGGGGTTCGGGCTCCTCACATTCAACGGAAAAGACTTCCGGGATATTCCCGATTTGAATCTTGTCGTGCTCCCGTCGGCGTGATGTCACGCGGGTGCGCGCACCATCAATTTCGTCACAGAAGCTGCTCAGAGCGGAGTGCTCAGTTTTCAGTGGTTCAGTGTTCAGAGGGAACTGCTGGAGGGCGCTACTCTGTCAGCGCCGACTTTTTCAAAACCCGATTCTTCGGGTGCCACAGCAGCCGTCCCTCCAGCGGCATGGCCCAGGCAACAGGGCGTGCCGCTTTCCCAGCAGGCCTGGATGGGCGCGAGAGCGGTGTGATTTACCCCGGACAGAATCAGACCGGCGCTTCGTGCTGGTGGAACTGAAGTTCGTAGAGGTTGCGGTAGAGGACCGAACTTTCGAGGAGTTGGTGGTGGGTGCCGGTGGCCACGATCCGGCCGTGATCCATGACGACGATGCAGTCGGATTTGAGGATCGTGGAGAGCCGGTGGGCGATGGCGATGACGGTGCGGCCCTCGGAGAGGCGCTCAAGGGCGGCCTGGATCATGCGCTCGGATTCGGAATCAAGCGCGGAGGTAGCCTCGTCGAGGAGCAGGACCGGAGCGTTCTTGAGGAGGGCGCGCGCGATGGCGAGCCGCTGCTGCTGCCCTCCCGAGAGGAGGCATCCCTTGTCCCCGACCACCGTCTCGTAGCCGTCCGGCTGCGCGAGGATGAAGTCGTGCGCGTAGGCCGACTGCGAGGCGGCGATAATCTGCTCGCGCGTGGCGTCGAGGCGTCCATACCGGATATTCTCGTAGATCGTGTCGTGAAATAGAAACGTCTCCTGCGTGACGACGCCGATCTGCTCGCGCAGAGACCGCTGGGCGATGTCGCGGATGTCGTGCCCATCCACCCGGATGAGGCCCTTTTGCGGATCGTAGAACCGGAGGACGAGCGAGAGGAGGGTGCTTTTTCCCGCGCCACTCGAGCCGACCAGCGCGTATTTTTTTCCGGGCTCCACGGTGAGCGTGATGTCCTCGACGGCGGCCTTGTCCACGCCGTAGGAAAAGCTCATGTGGTCGAATTCGATCCGCCCGGTGCACCGGGTCAGGACGACCGCGCCCGGCTTGTCCTGGATGTCGGACTGCATTTTCAGGAGGTCAAAAATGTTCGTCGCGGAGGCCATGCACTTCTGCATGAGCATCGGGATTTTGCTCAGCGACTTGACCGGATTGTAGAGGAGGAAAATTCCGGCGCAGAGGGCCGCGAATTTTCCGAAGCTGATGTGGAAGTAATAGACGTAGAGGATCGCCAGGACGACGCCGAAAGCCGACACCGACTCGATGAGCGGCTGGACGATGTCGGTACTCTTCCGCACGCGCAGGCTGTTCTGGCACTGGATTTCGCTGGATTTGGCAAACTGGTCACCCTGGTAGTCCTCGCGCGCAAACGACTTGATGACGCGGATTCCGGCGAATGTCTCCTGGAGGATCACCGACATCTGGCCGGCTTCGTTTTCCTCCGCCCGCCCGGCCTGGCGGACCTTTTTTCCGAAGACGACGACCGGGACGATACAGATCGGGAACAGGACAAGCGTCGAGAGCGCAAATTTCCAGTCCATCGAGACGAGGACGACGACGCCGGTGATGACGGCGATCGGGTCCTTGACGATGTCACCAGAGATCGAGGTCAGGGCGTTCTGCGCCATGCGGGTGTCGTTCATGACGCGGGAGATCAGCTTGCCGGCCTTGGAACGGTTGAAGAAGCCGAGCGACTGCGAAATCAGGTGGGAGAAGAGCTGGGTGCGGATGTCCCGGAGCACGCGCAGGCTCACCCACGCGAGGCAGTAGGAGTTGAGGTAGGAAAAAATCCCGCGCGTCACCATCACCGCCGGGATCAGCATGCTGATCCAGAGGACGTTTTCAATGCCGGGTCCGGAGTCCATACCGCCGGCCTTCATGAGGTCGGAGGGATTGAACGACTGGCCGGATGGCATGATCGCATCGCTCGCCTTTTTGATAACCAGCGGAATCACGCCGTTCAGGACGCCCGCGAGAACCCCGAAGACAAGGCCCATGGCGAACCTCTTCCTGTAAGGCTTCAGATACTGGGCGAGCCGCAGGTAGGGAGCCCAGAAGGCGGGCAACAGCTGGAAAAACGGGATTTTTTGTTTAGACATCTAAATGGAAGTCGGAAGTGGGAGTTCAGAAGTCGGAGGTGGAAGCGCGCGCATCCTGCGTGTGGGACATTCGGCATCCCTGCCGGATGCCGGGGAGGGAGACCCGGTCATCGGGCGAATCCTCCGTGGAATTGCGAAAAATACCAGTCTGTGAGTTCCTTTCCGCCGAAGAGCCAGATCGCTGCACCGAGGGCGAGGTATGGCCCGTAGGGGAGGATTGCTTTCGCCTTGTCCCTTGCGATGAGAATGCCGGCGACACCGAAGATGCAGCCGATGATCGAGGAGGAGAAAATCGTGAAGAGGACGGCCTGCCATCCGAGAAAGGCGCCGATGCAGGCGAGGAATTTGACGTCGCCGAATCCCATCGCCTCACGAGGGATGACGACCGAGGCGAGCTTGCCGGAAATCCGGTCGAGCTTGTCGAGTTCGAGCTTCTCGCCTCCCGCCTCCACACGGTCGTAGTGGAACCGGAGCGGCCCGTGAGGAAGCTCGCGCCCGTCGCAAACGACCGGGCCGTCGGGGTTGAGGACCAACTGGTCGCTTTCGCGGTTGAAGATATCCTCCCAGCGGTTGGTTTCGCCACCGATGTGGATGTCGGCGCGATCGCCGTCCCTCACCCAGCAGAATTCTTCCGACTTCTCGAAGCGGAGCTTCTTTTTTCCGAAGGCGAGTTTGCCTCCCTCGACGACGAGCCAGAGGAGCCCCGCCCCCAGCGCCGCGCCGGCGAGGGAAAGGCCTCCCGAAACGAGGATTGAAGACGTGCCCATGAGCCCGGGCAGAGCCAGGCAGCAAAGGAACCCGGCCACGGTGCCGCCGAGCGTGATCTCATCGGGAATGATGAAGTGCCCGATGTCGATGAACGTGGCGGCGATGAGCAAAGAAATCAAAATCCAGTAGGCCGGGGCCAGGCCCATTCCGTAACGCATCGCAAGTGCCCAGAAACACACCGCCGTTAGCAACTCGACGAATAGATAACGCGGAGAGATCCGCGCTCCGCAGCCCGAGCAGTTTCCCCAGAGCGCGACCCAACTCACCACCGGGATGTTCTCATACCACGGGATCAGCTTGTTGCAGGATGGACAGAACGAGCGCTTCGGATTCGACAGGCTGATTCCCCGCGGCATGCGGTGGATGCAGGCATTAAGAAACGATCCCACAACCGCTCCCAGCACCGCGGAAAATGCCGCGAAGAGGGTTGTCATTCCTTCTCCAGCCCGGGCTCGACGAGCTCGCAGAGCACATGGAGCAAAAACTTCTGAGCCTCCTGGATCCGTGCGGTGACGGTTCCCGGGACCATGATTTCCATATCGGCGGAGCCTTTTGTAAAGCCTCCCCCCTTGCCGAGGAAAACGATTGTTTTCATCCCGATGCGCCGGGCCTCCTCAACGGCAGAAAGCACGTTGCGCGACTTCCCGCTCGTGGTCAGCGCGATGAGGATGTCGCCCCGGCGTCCGTAGGCGCGGACCTGACGGGAAAAAATTTCCTGAAACGCGTAGTCGTTCCCGATCGCGGTGAGCAGCCCTCCATCGGCCGTGAGCGCGATTCCCGGGTAGGGGCGGCGGTCACCGGAAAACCGACAGGTGAATTCCGTGGCGATGTGCGCGCTGTCCGCCGCGCTCCCGCCATTCCCGCAGAAGAGCAGCTTGCCACCCGACTTGAGGCAATCGAGCACGGCTGCTGCGGCCGCGTTGATTTCGGACTCGAGTGGGGCCAGCGACTGGAACGTCTCGACCGCGTCGTGGAGAGACTGGCCGAACGGGGTTACGGGGTTTGCGGGTTTGGGCATAAACGGGAATCGGTGGAGACTATCTCATTCAGGCGCGGCCACTCGGTCATCTCCATGGATGAAAAAAGGTGCAGGTAGGCACGGACTGCGGAAGCGGGGAATTTCGAGAAGAGCTCCTCCACCGCGCGCTCCACGTCTCCGGCGGCGGGCTCCGCAGGTAGGGACTCGATGAGCCCCTTGCCGTCGTGGGGAATCTTCAGCGAATCCAGAAAGCTGCAGACCATCTGCCCTTGTGCGCCCATGATCCATGCCTGCAGGATTTCGGCAGCAAGGTCGGAGTTGGCCGGCTTGCCCAGGGCGTCTTTGATCCAGGCGTTCCTTTCCTCCCGGGGCTTGCGCTCCACGAAGACCGGACGAAGCTTGCGGCGCGTTGCCAGCAGCCCCGCCATCGTCTTGTAGGCGGCCCGGTCATTCTCCTGCAACCATGCAAGAACTTCTGTGGCCTCCCCGGACGAAAACCGGGCGAACAATTCGTGGGATGTCATGAACAGGGAAGGCTATCAGAAATGAACTCCGCCCCGTCAAGCTCCGTGCTTGTGCCAAAACCCGCGCATTATCGACGCGTCGGCGATCCGTTCCCCTCCCGTTTCTTCCTTATGCACGGATTTGGGATAAGCGTGCGCGGAGCAAATCGCGCGTCAGTAGCTGTGCTTCGTCAGGCTCGTCTTGCCCCGGAAGACCCAGTAGATGCTGGCGGTGTAGGCAAGGACGAGTGGCACGCCGATGAGTGCGATGATGAGCATGATCCCCAAGGTTTTTTGAGTGGACGCCGCGTTGTAGATCGTGAGGCTGTTTTCAGGGGCAGGGCTTGAAAGGACCATGTTCGGGAAATAGGTGATTCCGAAGGTCGCCATCATGAGGATCATTGCCGCACACGATGAGAGGAATGCGTTAAACTCGCGCCCTTTGGAAATCTCCCGGGGGATGTTCAGCACGATCAGCACATTCAAGATGACGACCGCGAACACATACGGCCTGGCCCGCACGGTATCGAGAACCCAAGGCACCTCGACGAGGGTGTAGAGGTTGAAAAGAAAGTAGGAGGCGAGGAAAAAGCCGATGAGCCGCGGAATCCAGCCACTGACGATTTCGTTCAGTTCGCCGTCGGTTTTCATGGCCAGATAGATCGCCCCGTGCATGGCAAAGAGCAGGACCGTCGTCACCCCCATCAGCAGCGCGTAGGGGTTCAGGAGCCCGAGAAATGATCCGGCGAACTCGTGATCTGTATCCAACGGGATGCCTCGCACAATATTCCCCATGGCCACGCCGATCAGGAGGGAAGCGACCAAGCTGCCGGCACTGAAGGCCACGTCCCAGAACTGCCTCCACCATGTCCATTCCTCCTTGCTGCGGAATTCGATGGCGACAGCCCGGAAGATCAGCGAGCAGAGCAGCAGCATGAAAGGGAGATAGAATCCCGAGAACACCGTTGCGTAGGCTTCCGGAAACGCGGCAAACAGTGCGCCGCCGCCAGTCACCAGCCAGACTTCATTTCCATCCCACACTGGGCCGATGGAATTCAGGAGCAATCGCCGGTGCTCGTCCTTCCGGACGAATAGCTGGAGCGCCCCAACCCCGAGATCGAAACCATCGAGCATCGCGTAGCCGGTGAAAAGGACACCGACGAGAATATACCAGATAATGTTGAGATCGGGGAGGTTCATGCGCGTGGGACGTTACGGACGAGGGCTTTCCAACTCTCCGGCATTTCCTCGCTCTCTTCTTCGGTGTCCGGCCCGTGCTGGATCTTGCGGGTGAGGAGGAAAACGAACATGACAAAGAGAAGCGCGTAAACGAGCCCGAAGAGAATAAGCGAAGCGACAATCTGGTTGGCGGAGACGACCTTGGACAGAGACTCGGACGTGCGCAGCAACTCATAAACAATCCATGGCTGCCGCCCCATCTCGGCTGTGAACCAGCCGGCCTGGTTCGCAATCTGGGGGCCGAGAACAGAAAACACCAAGGCCCCAAGCAGCCAGCGCGTCAGCGGACGGGACAGGTCGAACAACCAGCCCCTCCACCAGAAAAAGCAGGCAATCAGCGACAAGACCAACATGGCCACGCCCACGATGATCATGATGTGGTAAAACTGGAAAACCGCCGCCACATTCGGCCAATACTGCTTCCGAATCCCGGGCAGTTCGCCGGCTGCGGCCTGCGGGTGCCTCGATTTCAAAAACTCATCGGACGGCAGATCGCGGAGCCCGACAACCGGCTTCGTAAATGAGCCCCACGCCAAAAAACTCAGGAGGCCGGGAACCTTTGGCCCCACGACCTTTTCCTCACGGGCATCGACGTAGCCGAAGAGCGTCATCGGCGTGGCAGGGGCCGTCTCGTAGACACCTTCCAGAGCGGCAAGTTTGACCGGTTGGTTTCGCACGACGCCTTTCGCCGTGAAGTCGGCGCTGATCATCTGCAAAATGCAGGCCACGGTCGCGAACCCCAAACCGATTTTTAGCGAGGCCCTGGAAAATTCCAAATGCCGGTTCCGCAGGAGGTAATACGCGCTGATGCTTACGACGAGAAACGCACCCGCCAGCCATGCTCCAAGGATTACATGGGTCAGCCGATCAATTGTCGAGGGATTGAATACCATGGCCCAAAAGTCATCGACAACTGCGCGGACGCTGGTGAGGTCGGCAGGAGTCACCACGTGATCGGGTGGAAGAATCACTGTCTTGCCATTGACTATGCTCTCCAAATGGTAGCCCGCAGGCGTCTGCATCCACGAGTTCGCCACCACGATCCACACCGCGCTGAAATGCGCCCCGAAGGCGACCATGCACGTTGCGAAGAAGTGCATCCGGGGACCGACCTTGTTCCATCCGAACAGCAGTAGGGCCAGAAATCCCGACTCCAGGAAGAACGCAAAGATCCCCTCCGCCGCAAGGGCACTCCCGAATATGTCCCCGACAAACCGCGAGTAGGTCGCCCAGTTCGTTCCGAACTCGAACTCCATCACGATCCCTGTCGCGACCCCGATCGCAAACGTCAGCGCGAAGATCCGCGTCCAGAACCTCGCCATGTTGTGAAAAAGCGGATTCCCGGTCCTCAGCCAAGCCCCCTCCATCATCACCAACACAATCCCCAACCCGATGCTCAGCGGCGGGTAGATGTAGTGGAATGCAACCGTGAACGCGAATTGGATGCGGGCCAGAATTTCGACATTCATATCAAATTAGATTTTCTAATGTTGCTCAGGGGAGTCAATGCGCAATCAAGGCAGGACAAGAGAAACACAGTCTATTTCGCGCCGGAATCAATCCACGCCCGGATCAGCGCAATCTTCTCAGGCGGGAACACATGCTTCTCCGGGCTCTTTTTCGTTTTAATGTCCCCGGAAAGCAACGCCACCAACCGGCTTGCCTTGCTGTCCCCGGGAACAATCCAAGGGCCGTTGGCCGTTTCCTTGAGATACTCTCCACGAAGGTCGGCCCTAAACCGGCCCATTTGCTTTTTCGGACCGTGGCAGGAAATGCAGGTCTCCTTGAACAGCGGAAAAACATCCTCTTGGAAGGTCGGTTCCGCCAGCAGCCCGGCCGGACAGAAAGAAAGGGCGGCCAGAAATTTCAGCAAGTTGTGGCGCAGGCAAATCACGGGGATTGACGGTAATCATTACTTGCTTTTTTCGCGAAATAAAGAAATAATAGATGTTCGCATGAAATCTCCCGCATCCGCCCACAAAGTATTTCGTGCATTGGCGCATCCGGCCCGGGTGCAGGTCGTGCGGGAGTTGAGCGGTGGAGGAGAGAAGTGCGTGTGCGAGCTGGTGGAAGCCTGCGGGCTGGGCTGGAGCACCGTTTCCCGGCATCTCTCCGTATTGCGGGAAGCAGGTGTCATCGCCGACGAAAAGCGTGGGCTTCAAGTCTTTTATCGCCTGACCCTGGCGTGTGTGTCCCGCTTCGTCGACTGCCTCGACCACCCGGGACGCGGCACCGACCTACAGACGACTTCCTGCTGCAAGTAGCCTTTTTTTTGCCGATCTACTTCGCATGATTACGAAATATGGAACGCCTCAACGAGCCTGATTCATCCAAACCAGCCGCCTGTTGCCGTGCCAAGCCGGGCCCCGAGCCTGGGTGTGGGGCGGGCAAACAACAGCCCTGCCTGTTCCGGTTTGTCATGGTGGGGCTGGTTGGCGCGGCTCTTTGGTGGCTGGCGTATCGCCATCTCGCGTTGTTTGCGGACTGGCTAACCTACTCCATTCTGAAGATGGAGCGCGGCACACACTTGGCATCGAGCATGGAGTTCTTTTTCTATGAATCGCCGAAGGTGTTGATGTTGCTCGCGCTGGTGGTGTTCGGAGTGGGGATCGTGCGGTCGTTTTTCACGCCAGAACGGACGCGACAAATTCTTTCCGGCAAACGCGATTCCGTCGGCAATGTTCTGGCGGCCCTGCTTGGGATCGTCACCCCGTTTTGCTCGTGTTCGGCGGTGCCGCTTTTCATCGGATTCGTGACGGCGGGCGTTCCGCTGGGCGTGACGTTTTCATTCCTCATCTCCGCCCCGATGGTGAACGAAGTCGCACTGGTGCTGCTGTTCGGGATGTTCGGATGGAAGGTTGCCGGGATGTATCTGGGCACCGGGCTTCTCATCGCCATCATTGCCGGATGGGTGATCGGGCGGTTGCGGATGGAACAGCACGTCGAGGAGTGGGTGTTCGAAACCAAAACAGGCGTCATCACCGCCGAAGAGTCTCCCGGCTGGTCCGCCCGCGTCCGGCTTGGCTGGGATGCCGTGAAAGAAATCGTGGGACAGGTGTGGCTCTACGTCCTGATCGGAATCGCCGTCGGCGCGGGCATACACGGCTTCGTGCCGGAAAACTTCATGGCATCGATCATGGGAAAGGGAGCCTGGTGGTCGGTGCCGCTCGCCGTGCTGCTCGGGGTGCCGATGTATTCCAACGCGGCAGGGATCATCCCCGTTGTGCAGGCGCTGCTTGGCAAGGGAGCCGCACTCGGGACGGTGCTGGCGTTCATGATGTCCGTCATCGCCCTCTCCCTGCCCGAGGCAATTATTCTGCGCAAGGTCCTCAAGCCGCGCCTCATCGTTACATTCTTTGGAATCGTGGCCCTGAGCATCATGGCGGTCGGCTACCTTTTCAACCTGCTGATGTAGAAAAAACATATGAAGAAACTCCAAATCCTCGGAACCGGCTGCGCGAAATGCAACGCCCTTGCGGAAGCCGCAAAACATGCCGCCGATGACCTCGGCCTCGCATACGAAATCGAAAAGGTCACGGACATCAAAACCATCATGTCGTTCGGCGTGATGGTGACCCCGGCCCTTGCGGTCGATGGCACGGTGAAGGTTGCGGGAAAAGTCCCGGGGCATGCCGAACTCAAAGCGCTCCTGAGCGCGACCAACTGAACCCGGCAGATGAACATCAAACGTTCCGCACAAATCATCGCGGCGATCGGCGCGCTTCTCTTCGTCGCAAAAGCCCAGGAAACCGGACCGTCCGCTGGAAAGCTGCCGCGCCTGGTGGATCTCGGCGCCTCGAAATGCCTCCCTTGCAAAATGATGGCTCCCATCCTCGAAGACCTCAAAAAGGAATACGCTGGCCGGCTGGCCGTTGAGTTCATTGACGTCTGGAAAAATCCGGATGCCGGCAAAGAATACGGCGTCCGGGTTATTCCAACCCAGATCCTTTATGGCGCGGATGGGAAAGAGTTGTTCCGCCACGAGGGATTCTTCGGCAAAGAGGACATCCTGGCAAAATGGAAGGAGCTGGGTGCGGACCTGAGTGCCAAGCCGCAATGACCGATCCATTCAATCCGCATGGAACAGATTTTCATAACCCTCTCCCGCGCTGTTGACGGTTCGCCGGGCTGGGCCATCTCAGCGGCTCTCGCCTGGGGAGTGCTCAGCATTATCCTGAGCCCGTGCCACCTCGCCAGCATCCCGCTCATTGTCGGATTCATCAGCGAGCAGGGGAATGTTTCCACGAAGCGGGCGTTTGCGGTCTCCACACTTTTCGCCGTGGGGATCCTGGTGACCATCGCCGCGATCGGCGTCGCAACGGCGGCGGCCGGACGCATGATGGGTGATGTGGGGCCCTACGGAAACTACTTTGTAGCGGTCATCTTCTTCGTTGTCGGGCTGAACTTGGTGGGAGTCATTCCGATGCCGTGGTCCGGATCCGGACAGGTCGGAATGAAACGCCGGGGCCTCGTTGCGGCATTCATCCTCGGGCTGGTCTTCGGAATCGCACTCGGGCCCTGCACGTTTGCCTATATGGCTCCCGTGCTGGCCGTGGCCTTCAAAGTCGGCTCGACCAGCTTTCTGTATGGCTCGATCCTCCTTTTCGCGTATGGGATCGGGCATTGTGCGGTCATCGTCGCGGCGGGCACGTCGACAGAGCTCGTCCAACACTTTTTGAACTGGAACGAAAGGTCCCGGGGCATTGCCGTCGTAAAGTTCCTCTGCGGCATCCTGGTCATCCTCGGCGGTGTTTACATGATCTTCACTGCTGGCTGAACCCGGCGCTCGGATCCGGCGCGGCCATTTCCTCATCCAAAAAATGGTCCGCCCGCATCATCGCCGCCGCCTTGTCGGAATTCCTGGCAGAGGCGAATGCCCCGCTCCCCAAAAAACCCATGCGGGCACAGCCTCTGCCGCCCGCCCCGCTCCCTCAATCTTTGGCGATATACTTAAAGTATAGCTCGTCATCCGTTTGGTCAGCCGGGATTTCCCCTTCGCATCGGGAGAAACAAAATCCCCCCTATCTCGCCGAAGCCAGAGGTTGCTTTATACTTGCGTATATTACAGATCACTCATATACTCAACAAATGCTGGAGAAGATATCCGCTGTAACAATCGACGGGAACCGCAGACAAGCTTGCAGGAAGGCGGGTGCGAGATGATCCGTTTTCTCATTCCGATCTTGATTGGCTGCGCGATCGGTGCGGCGATGGGGTATTTCGGACAATGCACGTCCGGGGCTTGCCCGCTGACCTCGACCTGGTGGCGCGGGGCGCTCTATGGCGCGACACTCGGCGGGCTCTTTGCCTTTTCCAGCAGCCGATGAAAATCCTTCTCATTGTTGCCGCCATGATCCTCACCTACTACGTGGCCACGCGCCTGTCCACCCGGTCAACTTACACGCTGCAGGACGCGGCGAAGCAGATCGACTCGGGGGAGGCTCTTCTGGTCGATGTCCGCGAGCCCTCGGAATGTGCCTCGGGAGTCGCCGCTCCCGCCCACCTGCTTCCGCTGAGCGACTTGAGGGGGGACCGCGCCCAATGGACTCCCTTCCTGGCGCAGAATCGCGACAAGGAGTTGCTCGTTTACTGCCGATCCGGCAACCGTTCGGGGATCGCCGCGGGCATCCTGCGCAGCGAGGGCTGCAAGGTGAGGAATATCGGGAGCTACGGCGCATGGCAGAATGCCGCGCTGCCCACGCGGAAGCCCTGACGCGATCCAAACTCCCACCATGCGAAAACACCAGATGCGGAGGGACCTGCGAGATGAAGAGGACCAACCCGGAGAAATATCCCGGCCATTCAGCGGCGGTGCTTCGCGTCGAGGCGGTCTTTTCCGGTGCGGAACAATTGGTTTGAATTCCGTGTCGAATTATTGACTCCGCCAACGTAATCTCAATTGACCACCACTATGAAAAAATCGAAATCCACTCCCGCCAAATCAGCCAGCCCTCTCTGCAAAAGCCTCAATCAGGTTCTTGCCGACTCGTATGCGCTGATGTCGCTCACCCACCTCGCCCACTGGAATGTCGAAGGCCCCGGATTCTTCGCCCTCCACACCGCGTTTCAAACCCAATACGAAGAGCTTTTTGTCGCGGTCGATGAAATTGCCGAGCGGATCCGCGCCCTCGGAGCCTACGCGACCGGCGGGCTCGGTGCGCTGGCATCGGTGGCCCAAATGAAGGAATTCGTTTCGCCCCTCCCGCAGGAGGAATACGTGCGCGCCCTTCTCGCAGCGAATGAGAAACTGGTGAAAGATGCGGAAATTGCACGCGACCTCGCGGGCGAAGTCAACGACCCGGAAAGCGAGGACCTCATGATCGGGCGCATCACGCTGCACCAGAAAACCGCCTGGATGCTCGGGAGCTTCCTGAAGTAACAGAGTCCGGCACTGCCAAATTTGACATAGCCCATGAACCTCTCAATTCTCCGCAAAACCACACCGGCAAAATGGATTTTAGCACCAAGGCTGATCGCGGCCCTTCCGCTCTTTGTGTTCGGTTCCTTCCATCTCACGGGAATGTCGCCGCTGCTTGAAATTCTTCGCCGCGCCGGAATTCCTTTCCCCGAAATCAATTTTTATCTGGCGCCCATTTTTATGGTCGTGTCGGGTCTTTCGATGGGGCTCGGCTTCTACGCCCGCATCGGGGCGCTGATCGGCGCCGGCGCGATGCTCGTTGCGACCTACAGCAAGTTTGTCATCGAGGAGTGGCCGGGGCCGATGGAGATCCCGCTGGCGCTGCCGCTCGTGGTTCTGGCCGGGTGCCTGGTCGTGCTGATCAAGGGGCCGGGCGCGTGGAGTGCCGACTTGAAGGCCAACTCCTGAGCCTGCAGGCCCCGATGTTTTCTATGTGACGGGATTGTCACTTGCGCCGGAGGTCTCGTTCTCTGTGAATGGGTGCATGCGACATCTTCTCGTTTTCTCGATCATCGCCTTCGCTCCGCTTCAGGCGGGCAACGTCATTTTCATCCATCCCGATGGGGCGGGCGTGGCCCCATGGCAGGCGGCGCGCATGATCTCGAAGGGTCCGGACGGGGAGCTGGCCTGGGACCGCCTTCCTGCGATCGCCATCTATCGGGGCCACCTCAAAGACAACCTGACCTCCACCTCCAACGGCGGCGCCACCGTGCATGCCTACGGAGTGAAGGTGCCGGCGGCCGCATTTGGAACCGGCGACTCAGCGGACGCTCCTCCGGTGTCTGCCGGAGGAGAACCCATCAGCCTGATGCTGGAAGCGAAGAAGGCGGGGATTCGCACGGGGCTCATCAATTCCGGAAGCATCATCGAGCCCGGAACGGCCTGTTTTGTGGCCTCGGCAAAGGCCCGTTCGGATTACGAGGAAATTACCAGGGCCGTGCTGGAATCGGGCGTGGATGTGATCCTCTCAGGCGGGGAACAGTGGATGTTGCCGGAGGGAACGATGGGGCGTCACGGCAAACCCGGAATGCGAAAGGACGGCAAGGATTTGATCCGGCAAGCCCGCGAGCAGGGATATACGGTGGTTTTCACCCGGGAAGAATTGGGGGCGGTTCCGCCAACGACCAAAAAGCTACTGGGGGTCTTTGCCGCCGACCACACGTTCAATGACCAAACGGAAGAATTCCTCGCCGGTGCCGGACTGCCGCTCTACAGCCCCTCCACGCCGGATGTCGGGAAAATGACGGCGAAGGCCCTGGAACTTTTTGGAAACCAGAAGTTCTTTCTCGTGGTCGAGGAGGAGGGAACCGACAACTTCGGAAACTACAACAACGCGCCCGGCATGTTGGCGGCCCTGCTCCGCGCGGATGAGGCTTTCCGGGAATCGCTCGCCTTCATGGAAAAACATCCCGACACGCTCATCATCACCGCGGCAGACAGCGAAGCCGGGGGAATGGACGTCATCGGCCTGAATGCCGGCTCCACGGAACACCCGGTGATTGCAAAAAACGGGCGCGATACGAATGGCGCCCCCTACGATGGTCTGGAGGGCAGGCCGTTTGAAAGCGCGCCGGACCGGTTCGGTGTCCGCCACCCGTTCGTGGTCACCTGGGCTTCACGGAAGGACACGTCTGGCGGCATCGTCATCCGCGCCGCCGGAGCCGGTTCGGAATCCGTTCGCGGCACCATGGACAACACCGACATCTACAAAACCATGCGGGCGGTGCTTTTCAACAACTGAGGCAGCAATGGCCCATGTGAGCCTTGCCCCGACAAAATGGACCGCCCGCGATGTCGACGGTGCAAACAAGGAAACCTTTTCCGGGCGCAATCAAACAATGGGGGAGATTCCAGGGAACAATGTGAGGTAGGGTCGGGCCTCTGGACCGACCGCGGAAAGAGGCTGCGGCGGGCCGGGGACGTCCCGCCCTGCCAGAATTGGCTTTTCAACCTCACCCACATTTCGCCTACCCACTTCTTCCGGACCCTCATGTATGCTATTGCCAAAATGTCCCTGTTGAGCCAATACTTCAGGAAGTCCGCCAACGATACCTCCACATCTCTCAACCATCTGTGGCAGGATGCATGCACCGCATGAAAAACTGCAAAGCCGCCGACAAACGGAACCTCGCTCCAGACGAACGGGAGGGGGAGGTGCTGCGGGAAAGCGAAAGACAGCTTTCTGTCCTGATGGGCAATCTGCCGGGTCTGGTATTCCGGTGTCAAAATGTGCCCCCATGGACAATGGAGTTCATTAGTGAGGGCTGTCTCCAACTGACAGGTTATCAACCACGCGAATTAATTGGAGACAGAGTTGTCTCCTTCGGCAGTATTATTCATCCTGATGACAGATCACATATTTGGGATGCGATTCAGGCTGTCGCCAATCAGGCATCCCCCTATGAAGTCGAGTATCGGATCATCACGAAAGAAAAGGAAGAAAAGTGGGTTTGGGAGCGCGGGCGATGTGTTTCTTCTCAAGCTGTTGAACCGGCAAGTTTGGAAGGGTATATCTGTGACATCACCGCGCGCAAGCGGGCGGAGAACACATTGGACTTCCTGGCGCGGTCGAGCGCCGGTCGTGCTTCGGGCGACTTTTTCCGTGACCTCGCACGAAACATCTCCGAGACGCTGGACATGGGGTTCGTTTGCATCGACCGTCTCGACGGTGACAATCTGACCGCCCATACAGTAGCCGTCTACTCGAACGGAAATTTCGAGGACAACGTGTCCTACGCACTTAAGGACACCCCCTGCGGCGAGGTGGTCGGGAAGCAGGTCTGCTGTTTTCCCGCGTCGATCAAAACCCTGTTCCCGAATGATGCGGTGCTGCAACAAATGGAGGCCGAGAGCTACATCGGCGTCACCCTGTGGAGCCATGACGGCCGCCCCATCGGGTTGATCGCGGTCATCGGAGCCCGGCCAATGACGAACCGGGAGCAGGCGGAATCCCTGCTCAAACTGGTGGCTGAGCGCGCGGCAGCCGAGTTGGAGCGCAAGCAGGCCGAGGAGGCTCTGCGGGAGAGCGAAGCTCGGTTCAGACAACTGTTCGACAAAGCACCGCTGGGCTATCAATCACTCGACGTCAACGGCCGGTTTCTTGAAGTGAACGAGGCCTGGCTGGACACGCTTGGATACCCGCGTGACGAAGTCATTGGGAAATGGTTCGGCGATTTCCTTGCCCCCGAAGATGTGCAGCCTTTCCGGGAGCGGTTTCCCGTTTTTAAGGCTGAAGGAAAGGTCCATGCCGAATTCCACATGCTGCACAAGAACGGCTCCAGAAGGCATTTTGCCGTTGATGGCCGGATCGATCACAACGCCGACGGCGGCTTCAAAAAGACTCACTGCATCCTGAAAGATGACACCGAGCGCAAGCGGGCGGAGAAAGACCTTTTCGAGATGACGGAACGCTATTGTTTTGCGAATAAGGCCACCAACGACGTGATCTGGGACTGGGATATCGTCAACGATGCCCAACGGTGGAATGAGGCCGGCTCAACCGTGTTCGGCTGGACTGATATCGTCGAGGCACCGCAGACCTCGGCCTGGTGGATGGATCGCGTCCACCCCGAGGACTGGTCGCGCGTAGATCAAACATTCCAAGCAGCCGTCGGCGATCCTGCGGTTGATCGGTGGAACGCAGAATACCGCTTCCGCAAGGCCGACGGCGCATATGCTTTCGTCGTGGACCGTGGATACATCCTGCGCGATGCGGACGACCGCGCGGTGCGCATGATCGGTTCCATGCTCGACCTCACCGGGCGCAAGCGGGCGGACGAAGCCCTGCGGGAGACCTCGATGCGGCTTCAGGAATCCGTTCGCGCCGCAAATGTCGGCCTGTGGGACTGGGATCTGGCCACCAATCGCGTCCACTACTCGCCCGAATGGAAAGGGCAAATCGGCTACGAGGATGCCGGGATTGGCGATTCGTTCGAGGAGTGGCGGAGCCGGGTGCATCCCGAGGACCTGGCCCCGACGCTGAAGAAGATCGGCGATGCAATCGCCGGGGACAGCCAGCACCACCAGACAGAGTTTCGTTTCCGCCATAAAGACGGTTCGTATCGATGGATTCTCGCCCAGTGCTCTGCAATTCGGGACGAGAAGGGCAAGCCGGTCCGCCTTCTCGGTTCCCACATCGATCTCACAGAACAGAAGCAGGTAACGGATGCGCTGAGGCTAAGCGAAGTCCTGCTGAATGCCTCCCAGAGCCTGGCCCGGATTGGCGGTTGGGAGTGGGACCTGTCGAGCCGGAAAATGGCGTGGACAGACGAGACTTATCGCATTCATGAACTCAACCCCGGCGACATCCCTGCTGGATCGGACAAGCACATTGCCAGAAGCTTGGAATGCTACGATGAAAGCGACCGGCCTGCGGTTCTTGCGGCATTTCGCAGGTGTGTCGAGAAAGGCGAGCCCTACGATTTGGAGTTCCCCTTCACGACCTTCAAGGGCCGCCGGCTGTGGGTCCGCACATCGGCCCAGGCCGTGATGAAGGACGGGCAGGTGGAGCGGGTAACCGGCCTGATCACCGACATCACCGCGCGCAAGAACGCGGAGGCGGAGCGGGAGGAAGCACTGCTCCGGGCCGAGGCGGCCTCGCATGCAAAAAGCGAGTTCCTCGCCGTGATGAGCCATGAGCTGCGCTCCCCGCTCAATGGGGTGCTGGGTTTCGCCGGGCTCCTGTCCGACACCGGGCTTAACGATGAGCAAAGGGAGTATGTGCAAACGATCAGTTCCAGCGGCGAGCACCTCCTCTCTCTTGTCAACGATGTCCTCGACTATTCCAGCATGGAGCACGGCGCCATCAAGATTCTGGAAGCGCCGTTCGCGCTTGAGGGCCTTGTGGACATTTCCCGCCAAACCGTCACCACAATCGCCGCGGAAAAAGGGATCGGCTTGTGTTCCGAGATTGCTCCCGGCGTGCCGGAGCAAATCCTCGGCGATGAGCGCCGGATCCGCCAGATTCTCATCAACCTTCTCAATAATGCCGTCAAGTTCACCTCCAAGGGATCGGTCGTCCTCCGGATCGCGCCTGCAATGGACGGCATGCGGCGGTTTCTGGATTTCTCCGTGGAGGACAGCGGCATCGGGATCTCTCCGGAGACGCTCGCCCGCCTGTTCGAGCCGTTCACGCAAGCAGACTCAAAGCTGAACCGCGCTTATGGCGGAACAGGCCTCGGCCTCTCGATTTCCAAGCGCCTCGCCGAGGCCATGGGCGGCTCGATCAGCGTCACCTCCACGCCGGGCAAGGGCAGCATGTTCACGTTCCGCTTGCCGTTGAAGCTTTCCCCCGGCACGCCCACGCCGCACTTCCCGGACAAACCAGGCGCCGGGTCGCGTCCGGGCGCTCCGGTGCTCGTCGTGGATGACCTCGAGGACAGCCGAAAGCTTGTCGGGAAAGTTCTTCAGCAACTCGGCCACACAGCCGAATTTGCGAAGAACGGAAACGAGGCGGTCAAGGCCTTCTCGCCGGGAAAATATTCCGCCATCCTCATGGATATTGCGATGCCCGGGATGGACGGGACCGATGCGACGAGAAGAATCCGGGAGATCGAAACCGCCACGGGAAGCCATGTGCCGATCATCGCACTGACCGCAAACGTGCTCACTGGTGTCTGCGAGCGGTGCCTGGCCGCCGGCATGGACGATTTCCTCGGCAAACCATTCACAAAGAGCGGGCTTGCGGCCAAGCTCCGGGCATCCTGATTCCGCCTCATACCATCTCTTCGAGATGGCTGGACCTTGTAGAGGCGGTTGTGCCAACCGCCTGTTGAATCCTACAGGCCCTTGGCACAAGGGCCTCTACAGCCGCTCCCGTCAAAACATTTCAAAGGTTTGGCCTCAGTAGTCGAGTGTCAGAATCCGGCCTTTGGTGAACGAGAAAAACTCGTCGCGGTCGGCGGTCTTGATGCCTGCCAGGAGGTCTTCCGGAGTTTTTCCGGCCGCTTTGAGACACGACGGGCAGGCCCGCACCGGGATCTTCATCTCCGCCAGTTTGGCCAGCAATGCGGCGGATGAGTCGAACGCATTGTGCTTCACATCCGGCGCCCCTTTGACCACGAGCTTGACCGCATCGATATCGCAGTAGACGAGCACATCCTTGTGCCCTTCGGCCATGACCACCGCCATTTTCAGGGCCATGAGAACACGGTGGGGATTGTCGGGCCCGGCGCTCAGGTGGATGAAGGCCCCGTCCCGGGGACCGGACTCCTGCGCCTGGAGAGGCAGGAGGAGCGCGGCGAGGATGGCGAGCGACAGAAGGAGCGGCGAACGGCGGGGAGTGCGGATGTGTGAGGTCATGGTTTTGTTTGGTGGAGAATCAGGCTGCTGAAAAGGGGGTGGGCGCATCCGGCATCGCCATGAATTTCGCCGAGGCCCTCACGGCAAGCGATCCCGCCTGGTGGACCTCCGCGTTGCACAGAAAAACCCCGTGCCGGTTCGATTCGACCCACCCGGTCACGTGAACCGGGTCGGTGACATTCACGCTTTGCAGGAAGCGGATCGTGAGTTCGGCGGTCACTCCGGCCGTGCCTCTCGCGAAGAGCGCATGGACAATGGCGCTGTCGAGAAGGGTCGCTATCACGCCCCCATGCACGCGATCCGGGTAGCTTCGGAACGCGGCGGTGGGTTGCCACGCCGCTGTGGCGACCCCGTCCGCCCCGACTTCAAAATGCAGGTTCAGCCCACTGTGATTGCAGACCCCGCAGGCGAAACAGTCGCGGTGGAGTTCCTCCAGAGCGTCCTTTTCAGTGGTGGCCGCAGTCGTGTCCATCGTGCTCGTGATGACTGCCATTGCAGCGGGAATTCTCCTGGTTTGCACGGGCTAATTTTCCCTGCAGGCAGGCCGCGGCCAACCCGTCCGGATCCGACTCTCCACCGGAGAGATAGGTTTCGATGCCCGCATCCGCAAGCATCAGCAGCGCTCGTTCCCCGATGGCGGATACGATGACGGCATCCACCTTCTGCGCGGCGATCCACTCCGGCAGCGACCCTGGCTTGTGCTCCGGCGCGGAATGAAGCTCGCCCACCCCGGCGGTGGCCGACTTGCTGTCCGCATCGAAAATTAGAAATTGCCCCGCCCCTCCAAAGTGCTCGGAAAATTTCCCGCCCGCCATCGGGATGGCGATTTTCATTGTTCCTTCTCCCGCCTTCGGTTCAACTTTGACAGACATAGCAAATGAGCATACGCTCATAATCCCGCCTGTCAAATTCATTTCCCAATGGCCCGCCCACTCTGCCCACGCACCATTTTGCACTCGCCGCCGGCGACCTATTTCAAACCGGCCGGCATCCCGCTCCGCGACCTCGAAGAAGTGGTCCTTGCCGCCGATGAACTGGAAACCATGCGCCTCGCCTGCTGCGAAGGCCTCTACCATGCCGAAGCGGCCAAACGCATGGGGATCTCCCGTCAGACTTTCGACCGGATTCTTCGCAAAGCCCGCTGCAAGGTGGCCGGCGCCCTTGTTCACGGCCACGCCCTCCGCATCGAAAAACCTGCATGAGCAGGCCCGTGACGAAGTCCCGCCCGCTTGTGGTTCCGGAAAGCCGCTCCTGCGGGAATGGCACAAAGCTCAGCGGGGTTCGGGAATTTTTAAAGCGTGATCACCGCGATTTCGTCATCGGATCGCCACCCGGATGCAATCGTCCGTGATGAAGGCGGTGTGTTCATTCGCTGGGAGCGGGAGGCCGGGCGGGGTGATCGGCTCGCCGGCGGCTTCCCGCGCGGCACAGGCTTGGTTGAGCGCGAGAAGGAAGGCCAGGATGTCGGCGTCCTCGGGCATCCCGTAGGCGGCGCGGACGGCTTCGTCGAGCCGCGCCTGCGCGTCGCGCAGCGGATTCGCGCCGGGCTCTTCGAGCGTGCGGTAGATGTCGCGCAACGACCAGTTCATCTTTGCCATCACGTCGCGGCGAAGCTGGCGCAGCGCGACGGCGGCTTTGGCGACGGCCTCGATCCGCGGGCGCGTCGGGGACTGCGGCCAGGGGAAGGTGTCGAAGACGGTGTCGCTGGTGTAGCGGAATCGGCTTTCAAGAGTTGAGCAACGCGCTTTGAACCACTCGAAATGGATGCCGGATTGAAGGATTCCAAAACTGTAGTCGTCGGGGAGAGGGAAAACCGAGAGGCTGGAATCCGGGCGGATTGTTGACGCGAGAAATTCAAAAATCGGACGCTTTGTGACACGCGAGCAGACGACGTAGCGCGGGATTTTGTTGATCGCCGATTGCATCGCCTGCCTTTGGCGTTTGAGCTGCCACCACGCATTCAGACGGTTCTGGTGCTCGCCGGTCGCCTTGCCAGACTTTTTCAATTCCTCGGCGGCATTCGCCTGCCAGTCCGGCAGGACGCGCTGGCGGATCATTTCAAGAGCGCCCGGGAAAGTGCGGGCTTCAAAGGTGTCGCGTTCTCCCATGTCGATGACAAACCGGGGCTCTCTCCGCCATGAAGCCGTCAGCATTTCCTGCCCGTTGAGATAAGGGAAGATCACCGCTTCACTGGCCGGGTCAGCGCGCAGGAGATCTTCACGCTCTTTCTTGGTCAGGCGAAAACCATCATGTCCCGGTTGCTTGCCTTCGAAACAACCAGCGGACGACGAGTTGGTGACCAGCGATTTGGCCGAAGTCACATCATAGCCTGCTGACAGCGACGGTCCGATGCGGTCCAAGGTTTCCGATTTCCACGGGCTTTCGACGGAATCGCCCATCTGAGTGACGAGACGTTTTTCTCCGGCGTGTTCGCCCTTGACCCAGTTTACAATCGAAACGTGGACCGCCGCGTCACCCGACCAGACCTGTGTCGAAACGGCGTCGGTGATGACTCCACCATTCGCCACGATGTAATCAAGACTGCCTTCCCGCGAGTTGTTCTGGCGAATGGAGTTGGTGCCGACGAGTCCGGCGCGGCCATTTTCATCGAGATGATCGTGAGCCTTTTTATACCAGTAGGTGACGAGATCGGCACGACCAGGCACGCCCGGAAATGCTTTCCTGATCCGCTTGGTATATTCGGTGCCGTATTCCATCGTCATTTTTCGAGCATCGAGATACGGCGGATTTCCGACGATGGCGTCGGCCTTCGGCCATTCGGTGAACAGCGCGTCGGCGCAGAGGATATTTTTGTCAAGGTTGTCGAGGGGGAGCGGGTTTTCGAGGGCGAGGAGGGAGTCGGGGCCGGCGAGTTTGGCGGCCTCGCGGACTTCCTGTTCCTTCGCGAGCATGAGGGTGACTTTGGCGAGTTCGACGGCGAAGGGCTGGATGTCGATGCCGTGGAACTGGTGGATCGAGACGGCGGCTTCGAGGGGTTCGCCCGAGCTGTTTTCGGCGATGAGGAGGAGGATCTCGCGTTCGAGGCGGCGGAGTTCGCGGTAGGCGACGTAGAGGAAGTTGCCCGACCCGCACGCGGGGTCGAGGACGCGGAAGAGGCGGATGTCGCGCAGGACGGCTTTGAGTTTGGCGACGCTCGTGCCGGCTGCGGCGATCCTTGTCCGCCAAGGCTGGACGATCGTCGGGCCGACAACCTTGCGGATGTCGAACTCGCTGGTGAAGTGGGCGCCGAACGCATGGCGCTCATCGGCATCCATGCTCGACTGGAAGAGGGTTCCGAAGATTTCGGGTTTCACGAGATCCCACTTGCGTTCGGCGGCGTTGGCGAGGAGGTCGAGCTCGGCGGGGAGCAGGTCGATGGGGTCGATGTCGGCAAAGAGCCCGCCGTTGAAATACGGGACATCCACGAAGCGCCCGGCGCGGGCGGGCGCGGGCGAGTTCATCTGCCGGAAGAGCCCGCCGAGGAGGTCGTAGGCGGACTCGCGTTTTTCGCGGCAGTCGGCGATCAGGCGCGTGAGCACATGGCGCGGCAGGAGGTCCATGTCCTCGGAGACAAACGCGACGAGGAGCTGGAGGATGAACCGCTGCGCGCGGTCGCGGTCCTCGCCCCGCGCGACAAATGAGCGGAAGAGCGCGGCAAGGTCGGACGCCGCCTCGCGGGTCACCTCGACGCGGTTGTTGTTGAAGAGCGGCTTGCGCGGGGCCGGGAGCAGGAACGCGAGCGCCTCGGCGCGCTGCGGCAGCTCGGCGAGCGCGATCTTTTCAACCGGATCGAAGAGCTGCTGGTTGAAATCGTAGATCCAGAATTCGTCGAAGTTGCAGAGGATCGCATACGGCGGGCGGTGCGGCACGATATGCGTCCAGTAGTCGAAGATCTGGTCGTAGTGGCGTTCGAGTTTTTTCCCGCGCGACTTCATCTCGATGAGAACGCGTTCCGGCCAGAGGAGATCGGCGAAGTTCTTGCCCTTCGTTCCGTCAGCCTTCGCCAGCCGGGTCTCGCGGGTCGCGCCCGCCTCCCGGATCCCGTCGTGCCCGAACGCGCGAAAGAGATGGTCGAGAAAGTCCGCCGCCTCGCCCTTCTCATCCCCGCTCAGGTGTGTTTGGACGTAAGTGACAAATTCGGCGAGGGAGTCGGAGAGGCTGGGCACGATGGGAAAATGACTCTTTCCACATTGCGGATTTTTGCGCTCACGCTCAAGGCCAACCTTTGGCGGCCGCTCAACTTGCCCGTCAATGGGGCAGAGATCCTGACGTGGCTGGAAATGGATTGAGGCGACGATTCTTCGGAGGAGCGGTCGCGCCGCCGGATTTCCAGCTCTGCTTGATTCGTGTTGATTCGTGAAATTCGTGGTCCAACAAACCTTTTGCCGTTTGCAAGGCCGGCGGATTTGACCATGAATGAATTTTCACGAATATCCGATCCAACTCCCCATATTCGAAGACCGGGTCACCACCGGCGGGTCTCAGACGCGGAACGACCGTCGGTCAGAGCGGCCAGAAGCGAAGACAGCGTCCATATGGGGGTTTTATTTCGTCTATTTGGTGTGTGTCAATCCGTCCATTTGTGGATCCTGCGATTGAAGACTGTCGTTCCGCAGTTCGACCTGAGCCAGGATTCTGGTGCACTGAAGGCTGACCATTCCGCCTTCACGAAAATCGGACAATCGGATTGATTTTTCCGCCGCGTCACCAACAATTGCGGAGGCATGGCCATCCGATATCTGATCAGCGGCTGGCGGAAACGGCGGAAAGCCACCAGAGCCTGCCTGCGCAGCAGGCGGCCCGACACCCTGCTCGAATCCGGCAAACGGCGGGGGCGTTCAGGAAAGACTGCGAAATAAGGGGGCGCGACTGCGCCGACTTCCTGCTCTGCTTGATTCGTGTTGATTCGTGAAATTCGTGGTGAAAAAACTCAGCGAACAACACGCCTCTGACGAAGGTCAGGGTATTTGAAATTGAGCTGGATGGCCAACCGGAAGCCAGTAATGGCCAGGGAGCCCATCATCTGAGCAACGTGGGAATCATTGAACTCGGTGACGACCTTCGGATCGACGACAACAAGGCCATCCACGAGCAGGTCCGAGACGAGCGTGTCCACCAGGATGCCCGGAAAGTGCAACCCACGGTCCTTTGCAATCTTCTCAGATGTGCACCCTGCAAAGAACCGGAATTTCTGACCCAAGTCATGGACGCCGGAACGGAAGCTTTTTAAATTTTTGTCGGCGACTGTCGCTATCAGTGTCCTGAAGTTCCCCGCTATGAACATTCAAAATAATCCCTCCAGATTTTTGATCGCACTCTCTGTCGCAAGTGCTGTGTTCGCCGTTGGATTGGCAGTGCCGGCGTTCGGGCAGTCCACATGGACCGGAGCGGCCGGCGATCTGTGGTCGGACAGCGCGAACTGGAATCCGTCCGGGGTGCCGAACAGCAAGGATGCCTGGGCACTGTTCAACAACTCCGGGAACGGCAATACCATGCTCGATCTGACCAGCTCGCCCGAAGTCGGGAAACTGGTTTTCGATTCCCCGTCCGCCGCTTCCTATGTTCTCGGTTTCTCCGGCCAGCAACTCACCATCGCCAACACGGGATCGGTCACGCTCAACGCCGGCGTCACTGCCAACCAGACCATCGCCGCCAACATCAAGCTGGGAACACCGGATTTCATCGGGTTCGACACCTACTGGACAAACAACTCCACGGCCAACTTGACGGTGTCGGGAGCGACCATGACTGCCGGCGGAAATGGCCAGAACGGCACGTTATACCTCCAGGGCTCCGGCACGGGAATCAGCACGATCGGTTCGGCGATCAACGACAACGACGCCGAACTCGGCATCTGGGTGCAGGGCACCAGCACATGGCAACTGCTCGGCGCAAACACATTCGGCGGAGGGGTGAAGGTTCTGGAAGGCACGCTGGTGGTGAATTCGATCGCCGATGCCTACCAGGCGTCGAGCATCGGCTCCTCCTCAACGGACGCCGCGAATTTCCAGATTGCCACGAACACCAGCGCGACCCTGCGCTACATCGGCCCGGACACGAGCACGAACAAAAACTGGTCGATCGGGAGCGTGTCCTCGATCACAGCGACCTTCGACATTGTGGCGAACACGCTCACGATGAACGGCTCCTGCAACACCTACGACACCGCCTCCAACCTGGCGAAGACCGGCAACGGCACGCTCGCCCTCAACGGTTCGAACATCTATTCGG
>Ga0247840_10003452_pt1 | contig 26622 bp, 26 predicted proteins | sample LaCruzMarch2015__FD_192404 | JGI IMG/M metagenome (GOLD analysis project Ga0247840, IMG submission 192404) | Freshwater microbial communities from meromictic Lake La Cruz, Castile-La Mancha, Spain - LaCruzMarch2015_17m | ecosystem: Environmental > Aquatic > Freshwater > Lake | place: Spain...
TATAACAACCTCTTTAGCTATATTTCTAATAATCTTGTCTTGTTTTTCAGTGTCGTTGTCTCCCATTCCACCCATGGCTTCTATAACTAATTTACTATAAACATTAGATGGGAATTTGCTTATCTACCGCAAAGTAAGCAAATGATAAACCCATTATATAGAATTTAGTTTATTCTCCTTTTTAGGAGAAATCACTCGTATTTTTTTGTTGATTAACTCGGCATTTAAAATACGAGTTGCTCTAAATATAATAATAAAATATAAATAAACTTATATAAATAATGTTTTTAACAACTATAAATGAACATTTTAAAAATAAACCTAAAAGTTCAATTTCCTTAAAAAATAATTTAGTTATACTCAATAAAGCTTCCTTAAATGTAACATATCAAAGTAATTCTGTAAATAAATCTGTAAGTAAATCTGTAAGTAAATCTGTAAGTAATTATGTAAGTAATTATGTAAGTAATTTTAAAAAAATTTCAAATATGTCTATTTTTTATAAAGATATATCGTCATTTTTTAAACTAAATAATCAAATATTAAACTCGTCTTCTTTTTCAATTATAAAAGATTATTTCGATACAAAACAATATATAATTAATACAAGATTTATAAACTATAAATTAGATAATACAGGAAAATCAAACATTGGAGATAAAAAATCTATAACTATAAATAAAATAGATATATTAGATAAAAATTTTAATATTATAAAATCAAAATACTTATTTCCAGATAATTTTAATAAAAAATATATTGGGATTGAAGATGTAAGGATATTTAACAATAATAATAAAATATATTATATTGGTTCTTATTATAATCCTAATAATAAAAAAATGCAAATTGTGTCAAATGAATTTAACATTAATGAAGATTTTGAATTGAAAATAATAATTCCTACGTTTAAGACAAGTTTCGACTGGGAAAAAAACTGGGTATTTTTTGATAATAATGGAGATTTAAATATAATTTATAAATGGAGTCCGATATATATATGTAAAATAGATTATGAAGAAAATAAATTAAATTTGGTAAAAACAATTGAGAATTTGCCCAAAATTTTTGATAAATTTAGAGGTTCGACAAATGGTGTTTTATACGACAACAAAATATGGTTTATAGTTCATCAACAAAATACAATACCAGGTGAGTTTAAAAGTTATGAACATAATATTGTAGTATTTGATAAATATATGAAAATATTAGGATACTCCAATAATTTTAAATTTGAAAATGCTTTGGTTGAATTTTGTATAGGTATAGAAATAACATATAATAATAATTTTGTAATAACATATAGTACATTAGATAGTACTTCAAAATTAGCAGTATTTACTCCTGAATATATAAATAGTTTGATTCAGTATATTTAAAATGACTTTATTTTATATTATTATATAAATAAATTTACATTTGGTATAAAATTTCCTTTTAATACAGCCAATATATTGGTTCCTGCAGCTAAATTTACAAGATTTGGATTTTTAACAAGATGATTTGTTCAATAACATCCATTATAATTAATAATTATTTTTTTTTATAAAAATGAACTTGATGTAATAAAATCGTTATTTTGAAAAACAATTCCTGTATTTCTACAATTTCGATTGTTGGTTAATGGCAATTTATTATATTCACAAGGGTTTCTTGTACCATTCCAACAATACCATTTGAAAATATTTTTGTTAATTTTATCAGCAATAATTCTATCTTGATAATTTTTTAATATAATATCACAATTGGTCAACCCATCAGCATCTCTACCCATACATTCTCTAGCATAGTTTGATTTATATTCCCAATTTAAAATTAATTGCAATGCCCTTACTGCTCCTTTATAAGAAACTAATAAAGCATGCATACAAAAACAAGATTTTTTATTAATTCTTGGAACATCATTTTCATATTTACACTCGTCAATTTGATTTCCCATATAAATTATATCAAAATCATTTGGTGTATTTTTATAATATTCTGGTGCTAAATTTTCCCAATTAGAATGAAATAAAACATCATCTTCAAAAATAGTTGCTACTCTAATTTTATTTTGAACAATTGTTAAAAAAACTTTTAACATTGATAAATTACAACCAATATTGCCTTTGCTACACCATCTATCATATTTTGGATTGTTAAAAAGTTTCATCGCTTCAATTACTTCATTTTCATTTTTACCATTTACACCTTTAAATAAAATTGGGTTTTTATAACCAGCTGTTTTTACATTATTTAAGCAATATTCACTTCTTTCTGGTACTAATTCAGGAACATGAATTATAAATGCTGGATAATCATTTTGAATTGAATTAAAATCTATAGAATTCATTATATATAAATTATATAATATATAATGAGTAATTTATACACAATCGAAGAATTGGAAAAAATGGGTGTACAAATGTTTGGTAAAAATATTAAAATAAGCAGATTTGTCAACATTTATAATCCTAAAAATTTGGTTTTACATGATAATATTAGAATAGATGATTTTACAATTATATCATGTAAAGGAATAATTGAAATATTTAATTTTGTCCATATTAGTGCTCAATGTTTTATTTCTTCATCTACAAAAATAATTATTGGAAATTTCTCTGCTATTTCAGTTGGAACAAAAATATTTGGAGGATGTGATGATTTTTCAGGTGAGTTTTTAGCAAATCCAACAATACCATCAGAGTATACAAATGTAAAAACTGGTGATATTTTAATTGGGGATAATGTTATTATTGGCTCAAATTCAGTTATGATGCCTGATATTATCATTGAAGAAGGAGCAGTTATTGGAGCAAACTCCTTAATAAATAAAAATTGTTCTTCATGGAATATATATGCTGGTACGCCTATTAAATTTATAAAAAATAGAAGTAAAAATTGTTTGGAAATATTAGAAAAATTTAAAATAAAATATAATATTAATATAAAATGATAAACTGGGTTCCTAAAAAAAATATAAATTTAGCAGACGTATCAAAAAAAATAAATGATTGTATTGAAAGTAAACACGTAACAAATAATGGTAAAAATGTTTTGGAATTACAAAAAGTAATTAAATCTATATTTGAGATTGACAACGACAAAGAAGTTCTTTTAACTTGCAATGGAGCAATGGGTATAAATGCTTTAATTGGTGGATTAAATATATTTTATAATAAAAAATTAAAATGGGCCGTTCAATCATTTACATTTCCTTGTTCAAAACAAGGATTATTAACGGAATCAATAATTTTTGATTTAGACAAAAATATGGGACCTGATATAGATGAATTAAATAAAAGAAAAAATGAGTATGATGGTATTTTAATCACTAATTGTTTTGGTGCAGCAGCAAATATTGAAATTTATGAAAAATTCTGTAAAGAAAATGATAAATTATTATTATTTGATAATGCTGCTTCATCGTTTACTTATTATAAAAATAAAAATATTTTAAATTATGGCTTGGGTTGTATGGTATCATTACATCATACAAAACCAATTGGTTTCGGAGAAGGTGGGTTTATTGTTTTTGATAAAAAATTTTTAGATGTTATGGAAAAATCAATTTGTTTTGGTTTTACAAAAAATGATAGATGTAATTATGATATATATGCTAGTAATTACAAAATGTCTGAAATATCTTGTATTTATATATCAGATTTTTTAAAAAATTTACAATATATATATAATCATCATACAAAAATAATATGTTATTTTATAAAAAAAATTAAAGAAAAAAAAATAGATGATAAAGTAAAAATACTAGATAATTTTTCTAGTTTCGAAAAATCTTTAATGTCTACGATACCAATATTATTTAACTATAATATTACAATTGATTTTTTTATAGAAAATAATATTGAAGCAAAAAAATATTATTATCCACTGGACAATAATTGTACTTTTTCAAATAAATTATTCAATAATATTATATGTTTACCTTTAAATACAGATATAACATTTGAAATAATTGATTTTTATATTGATATAATAACCAAAAAATTAGTGGAATAAAACCTCAGGAGATATCATAATTTTTGCTCCAGAATTTTGCCTTGCTTGTATATGGAACGCACGATGTTCACAATCTTCATAACGACCATCAACATTTACCTTAGGTCGTTTATTGATATCTAATGCTTTCAACTTTCAAAAATGGTTTTTTCACTACACGACTTTTCAGTAATTTTCAACTTTATACTACACGGTTGTAGAGAAAATGACATTTCGTTCTTTAAGTAGGTTAAATATATATATATATATAAAAGTAACTTAAAGACAATTAAGAGTTATTCTTACCCGAAGGGTGTGTAGCTCTAGAAATATTTTTAATAATTTTATTTTCTTTTTCTTTATAATTATCTCCATCACCTCCTAGGGCTTCAATAACAGTTTTACTATAATGGTCTGAACGTTTTGACTCAGGGTCATTGTAATCAGGGTATTTTTCTTTATAAGAGGACATCAATCTTTCGTTTTTATAAGAAACCCTTTTAATCATTTTCCTTATACGATTAAAGTCTTCTTCTTCTTTTTCCCATTTATTTTCATCCTTAACATAAAAAGTTTCCCTCTTTTGGTCAGTGCAATGAATAGGTCTAATAGTCTCATCAAGGGCATTAAGCTTCTTAACAATGATATTAGAAATACCCTGTATATAACCTACTTCACCTACCTCCATAAAATCACTAAGCTGTAATTTAATGGAGTCAACAAAATCAGTAATATTCATGGCATTTTTGCATGTCTCATTTAAGAAGAAGTTTAGGTTAAATGCCTTGTTATGTGAATTGGTATGAGTTGTAGTATTGTGGATATTATTTGTAGTGCCATTTTTGACTATCTCTAATATTAATTCTTTCATTTCCTTATTCTCTTTCATAAGGTATTCAATTAATTTATCATTCTTATCATCATTATCAGTAACAATATTATTACAATGTAAACAATTTTTATTATGTTTCCATAACCCAACTCGTGATTTAAATATTTTTTCGCAAAATTTACAAGATAATATCTTATCAGATTGAGCAACTTTTAGGCAACTTTTTTGTTCATTTTCGTTAACTTTTGTTAACTCTAAATGTTTAGATGTCATTAAATGTTTATCATAACTGCTTTTCTTGTCTGTAAAATAGTCACAACTTTCGCAACAAAATTTATAAGCAACTTTTGGGCAACTTTCTGTTAACATTGTAGGAACTGAACCTATTGTTTTAATATGCTTAATACTATTTATATGTGCTTCATATTGCTTAGGACATATACATTGTAAATTACACGTTTTACAAAAATATTTATTGATATTAACATAAGTTGGACTGCTATTTAAAGACGATTTCACCTCATTATAATGGTATTGTTCTTTTATTCTAGCTTCAGTCGCATCTTTACAACAATATTTTGCTATTTCGACCATATCCCAATTGTTCCAACCTCCATTAGACCTTATTACATTATAAATTTTAAGAGACATTTTTGAATTATTACACGTATTTTTATGTGCGTATTTTCTTTGAATAAAATTAGTTGTATGTCCAACATACACATCTGTTATGCTTTCATCTTTACAACAAATTTTATATATAATAGTATTAGAATAATCAACGTCTTTTTTCGGCATCTTATTTAATATTATATTATAAGATTTATTCTAAATATTAATCTTATAATATCTTTTAATGAAAATATTGAAATTTTTATAAAAAAAAATATCGTAATAAAAAATAAATTAATCGTTTAATTTGACACCATAAATTTTAAAGATGGTGTCAGAAAATTTTGTCAGTAAGACTGTTTTTATAATATTTTTTTGGACATTTATTTTTGCCATAAATGTCCATTTTTAAAAAGTCAAAATACTTTTCAAATTTCAAAAATGATTTTTTCACTACATGACTTTTCAGTAATTTTCAACTTTATACTACATGGTTGTAGAGAAAATGGGATTTTGCTCTTTAAGTAGGTTAAATATATTATTTATTAAATAAGTTAAAGAAATTTATTTATTATTACCCTTCGGGTGCGTAGCTCTAGAAATGTTTTTAATTATTTTATTTTCTTTTTCTTTATAATTATCTCCATCACCTCCTAGAGCTTCAATAACAGTTTTACTATAATGGTCTGAACGTTTTGACTGAGGGTCATTGTAATCAGGGTATTTTTCTTTATAAGATGTCATCAATCTCTCGTTTTTATAAGAAACCCTTTTAATCATTTTCCTTATACGATTAAAGTCTTCTTCTTCTTTTTCCCATTTATTTTCATCCTTCACATAAAAGGTTTCTCTCTTTTGGTCTGTACAATGAATAGGTCTTATAGTCTCATCAAGTGCATTGAGCTTCTTAACAATGATATTAGAAATCCCTTGTATATAACCTACTTCACCTACCTCCATGAAATCGGATAGCTGTAATTTAATGGAGTCGACAAAATCAGTAATATTCATGGCATTTTTGCAGGTCTCATTTAAGAAGAAATTTAGATTAAATGCCTTGTTATGAGAGTTGGTATGAGTTGTAGTATTAGTTGTGTTATGAGTGCCATTTTTCACTATTTCTAATATTAAAGAATTAATATCAGATTGTTCTTTTCTTAGCTCTGAATTTTCTTTAATAAGCTCTGAATTTTGTTTAAGTATTTTTAAAATTAATTCTTTATCTGTTTGTTCTTCTTCTTTTTCTTTAACAATATTACTGCTAATATTGTGATCTTTATATGTGCATTTATTTTTATGTCTATAATAACTGCTATCGTGAGCATATAATTTTCCACAATTACATATAAATTTTTGATTATGATAAGAGGATAAATTTACAGAATCTGCTAGCATATTACTAGCATTTTCTAGCTTATTATGTTTTGCTGTTAAAATATGTTTATTGAAATCTTTTTTACTATATGTTTCATAGTTACAACATTCGCAGAAATAATTATCTGGATTTTTCAGGGATTTTATACTAGTAAAATTATTAATATGCTTAATACTATTCATATGAACGTCATATTGTTTAGGACCTTTACATTGTAAATTACATATATTACAGAAATAATTTTTTATATCAACATAAGGTGGACAGCTATTTAAACATGCTTTCAGCTCATTATAATGTTGTTGTTCTTTTATTCTAGCTTCAGTCGCATCTTTACAACAATATTTTGCTATTTCAACCATATCCCAATTGTTCCAACCTCCATTATACCTTATTACATTATAAATTTTTAGAGTATTGTCTACATTGTTACATGACTGTTTGTGTGAATATTTTCTTTGAATAAAATTAGTTGTATGACCAACATATACATCTGTTATGCTTTCATCTTTACAACAAATTTTATATATAATAGTATTAGAATAATCAACATCTTTTTTAGGCATCTTATTTTATATTATATTTTAAGATTTTTTCTAAATATTAATCTTATAATATCTTTTAATGAAAATATTGAAATTTTTATAAAAAAAACTATCGTAATAAAAAATAAATTAATCGTTTAATTTGACACCATAAATTTTAAAGATGGTGTCAGAAAATTTTCTCAGTAAGACTGTTTTTATAATATTTTTTTGGACATTTATTTTTGCCATAAATGTCCATTTTTTAAAAGTCAAAATACTTTTCAACTTTCAAAAATGTTTTTTTCACTACATGACTTTTCAGTAATTTTCAACTTTATACTACATGGTTGTAGAGAAAATGACATTTTGTTCTTTAAGTAGATTAAATATATATTATTTTAAATTACTTAAAGAAGCTATTATTTATGAAAATAATATATTTTCAACAATTCAAATTTAAATTGTGTCATTCATATATTACTGTAAAATTTATTTATCCACGGAACCCTTTTTTAAACCCTTTGGGAACAATTTGTTGTTGGCTTTTTGTTCCAGTGCGTCACGGTTTTATTCTTTTTCTTTGACCAAAATCCTGTTGATTTTTCTGTATTGAATCATTATGTGAATAATTTTTATTATATTTATTTTTAGTTGATGTATCGTCATCTCCATCAAAAAAGTCTGATAATATGGCTGGACGATAAAATGATTGATTTGTTGATTCTTTTTCAGACATTATAATCATTATGATAATAATTTTTTAAATTCTTTTAATATATTGTATATTCGCTGATTGTGTATACAATATATTATTTCTTAGTCTTCGGTTCTGCAGTCTTTTTTGCCTTTGATTTGACTTCCTTCTTAGGCTTTGGTTCAACTGCTTTCTTTACCTTTGGATTTTCCTTTTCAAAGAACTGCACATCTTCATAATTCAATTTCCCTCTTTTATTTTTATACATTGTTGAAATTCTTCCTAAAAACTGTGGAAATTTTACCATACACTTTTTATTACATTTTGATGCAGCCCTGATTGTATTAAACGCAACGTGTGGTTCAAATTCCCAATTTATCATATGCACATAAGTTTCAAATAAATCTACATCTGATAATGCATCTGCTGAATATGCCAAATTATCTAATTTTTTTACTTCATCTCTTGCACTTAATGTGTTATTGATATAGTTTTCATGTATCATCAATGGATGCAAATCATTTGATAGCCAAAATGTTTCATATTTATTATATATTGTCTCATCCATTGATAATAAGTTACATGTTGTATCAAATATATTCGAACTTTGAATATTTTTCTTACTATTTCTTGAACCAAATTGCAAATTATTTAATATAAATCTTATATCACCATTCGATTGTTCAAACATTTCCTTTATTTCTGTTTCCTTTATTTTAATTTTTTCAGTAATCACTATATTATATATTACTCTGTATATATCTTGATAACACGGTTTAGTCATCTTAAAATCTACACAATAATTTAATATTGGCTTAATAGATTGGTCATAACGATTATCGCAAATACATATTATTGGAATTTTTGTATCCTTTATGCATTCTGTTAGAGATGCAATAAAACCATAATCGCTACTACAATCAATATCACTTACAACTAACACATTTTCTTGGTCTTTAACCGTCTTTTTTGTTCTTAATAGTGGTTTGATTATATTACTCATATAATCTTTATCTCTATCATCATCAAGAGCTAATTCAATTATGTTATAATCGTGTTTCTCCAAAATTAACTCTACAAATAAACTTTTTCCAATTCCACACACACCAGAAATAATCGCACACTTTTTCTTCTTATCATTTGCATCCCATTCTAATAACCACTCTATAAATGGCTGAATTAAATGCCTATTACCTATAAAATCTTGAATCTTTTTTGGTCTGTACGTTGTTGTAAACATTGTTATCTTATTTTATAATTCATAATTATTTATTTTTATTTTATTCAATTTTAAAAATAAATAATTAACTACTTAAAAATAAATTAAATTATTAATAATAATATGATTACTTGTAATTTAATGGGCGGATTAGGAAATCAAATTTTCCAAATTTTTACTACTATATCTTATGCTGTTAAAAGCCATAATAAATTTAACTTTACAGATGCTAAAACACTTGGCAATGGTTCTGTCACAATTAGAAATACATATTGGGACACCTTTTTCTCTCGATTAAAACCTTTTACAAGTGATGAATTACCACAAATGAAGGTAATAAGAGAAACAAACTTTACTTTCAATGAACTTCCAGTTGATGAAATGCTTAATAATAATATTTTGATTTATGGTTATTTTCAAAGTTATAAATATTTCGAACAAAATTATGAAACTATTTGTAGAATGATTGGACTCGAACAAATGAAAGACGTTTTACTTACAAAAATAAAATATGATTTAATCTTTCTAAGTCAAACTATTAGTATGCATTTTCGTATAGGAGATTATAAAAAATTTCAACATGTACATCCAATTATGAGCAAAGAATATTATCAGAATTCATTAAATTATATTCTATCTAAAGTTTCAAATACTAAATTAACAATTATGTATTTTTGTGAAGATGTGGATATAAGTGATGTAAATGAAGTGATTTCATATCTTTCAAAACAATTTCCTGAGTTAAAATTTGTTCGTGGAGAGAATAACTTAGAAGATTGGGAACAAATGTTATTAATGAGTTGTTGTCACCATAATATTATAGCAAATAGTTCTTTTAGTTGGTGGAGTGCTTATTTCAATAATTGGGAAGACAAAATTGTGTGTTATCCATCATTATGGTTTGATCCATCAGCACGTCATGATACACGTGATTTATGTCCACCTGAGTGGAACAAGATTTATATTTAATTTTTTGTTCATTTTACACCAGCGAATAATTAAAATGGGACATTTCACAAGGCTACTGCGTATGTAAATCTTCAAGGGTTTAAACTCCATGAAATTTTAATAAATCATATACTTTGTTATTATTTCCTTTTGCGTTAAATGCCGATTGTCTATGTATCCTATGTTTTACAGTAATTTCCGGGCAATTAAAAAATTGTTTATTCTGTTTTCTTAATCTAAGCCATAAATCATAATCTTCAACTCCATCAAAATGAGGATACCAATAACATAATTCTTTTTTAATTATTGAACTTGAATTGATAATTGGATTAACTTTTGTAAAATCAAAATTTGATATATTTAATATAGGTATTATAGGAATTGTACCTTCATAATCACCAAACCATACACAATTGCTTCCTATTACATCATAATTAGAGAGAAATTCACTTTGTATTTCTAATTTATTAGGATACCATATATCATCTACATCCAATAAAGCAATATAATTATATTTACAATATTTTATCATTTCATTTAAAGTATTTGATTTTCCTTTTATTGTATGAAAATCATATACCTTTATTCTTTTATCATTATCTTCAAATTTTTTTGCAATATGAAACACAGTAGAATTTTGAGGATGTCCATTTATACCGATTAACAACTCCCAATCTGTAAATGATTGTGATAATACAGACTGAACTGATTCATTAATGAATTCAATGCCATTATAAATAGGAATTAATATACTTATCATCTATATAAATATATTAATTTAAAATTCTTTGAAACATAAACCAATTATCATAATTTACTGTATTCTCTCTAAATAGTATAAATTTGTCCATATTGCTAAATATACAGTCAGATAAGATAATTTGGTCATCCTTAACAAGATAATTATTTAAAAAATAAGCGAGAAGTTTGCTATCAAAAGTATCAAACCACCAATCAATTTGTTGTTTATGTAAAATATAAAATCCACCTGCAACCGAATTTTGGAAGGGCGGAATAGGATTAACCGGTAAACCATTTTCATTTTTATTTTTTATAATTCTTATTAGGTCATTTATATAATTATCATTATTATTGATACATGCATATAAAATTTTATTTTTATCAAATTGATTAATTTTATTTAAATTAGACCAATTCATTAAATTAGATGTATTTGTATCATTATTTCTGTTTCTAAAATATCCAATATCACACCAACCATAGAATTCTGTATCAAAATATTTTCTCTCTATAGTGTCCTTAACAAAGCTGATTTTTTCAGCCCATAACATGTTAAGTTCCCAACTTGATTTATCATTTAGTAAATTATTTTTGTCATGGTTATCAATCCAAAAATCTTTATATTTATAATTATAAAATTTTTCTAATGGTTTGATAATTATTTTAATTCTTTCATTATTTTTAGTATCAATATATCTAATACTATTTTCGTCAGTATAGATTACTAGATTAAAGTTATTAACTATTGAAATAAAATTATTCATCCATTCAATATATTTTTCAGGCGGGAACTTTGAATTAATTATATAAAAACAACTAGAAAAAGTAATTGACATATATTATTATTTGTTTATTTTTAAATATAAAATTTATACGTTTAATATATAACTTAAAATATATTATATAATATAAATGAAGTCATTAGTTGATAATTCATTAACTGACAAACAGAGAAGTCATAATTACTTAGAACTATATGAAAATTTACTTCATAAGAAAAAACAATCTGCACAAAATGTTTTGGAAGTAGGAATAGGTGATTTTAATGAAAAAAATGGTGGAAGTATAAAATTATGGCGTGATTATTTTACAAATGCGACTATTTATGGTTTAGATATATTAGATAAAAATAGAGTATTAGATGAATTATTACATGATGATAGAGTAAAACTATATACTTCAGTAGATGCATACGATAGTGAATTTTTTAAGAATAATATATTAGATAAAAATATTAAGTTTGATTTTTTATTAGATGATGGTCCACATACACTAGATAGTATAGTAAAATTTGTAAAATTATATTCGCAAGTAATGAGTGATGACGGTATATTGATAATAGAAGATATTCAAAAAATGGAATATACAGATATTTTAATGAAAGAAGTTTCTGAAGAACTTAAAAAGTATACAAAAATATATGATATAAGACATATTAGCCATTGTCCAGATAATATAGTATTTGTTATAGATAAATCAAATTAGTACAATATGTACTTTGACAAAAATTCTTCATATTTGTATGGCAAATATTTATTATCTTTGATTGGAATTTTTATAATATGTTCATTTTGTCTATTATATAAATCAAGTTGGTTGACAATTTTCTTTTCGTTTTCGGTCGGTGTAATTTTATATATATATATATATATTATATATATGTATACAGCAGTTATTGTAGAGCCACGTAAACACATAGCACTAAATTTAGTTTTATCGAACTTTAATAAAAATTTAAATGATGATTGGAAGTTTTTAATATATCATGGAAATTTAAATGAAGAGTTTATTAGAGAAATAATAATAGCTAATGGAATGGAGAACAGATGTAAAATGATATCATTAAATGTAGATAATTTATCAATAAATTGTTATAATAAATTATTATATTCTCATTTTTTTTATGAAAATATTGATACAGATTTTTTTTTAATTTTCCAAACTGATACATTAATATCAAACAAATATAAAGACAATATTTATAACTTTTTAAATTATCACTATGTAGGTGCTCCTTGGAAAAATCTCAATAAAGTTGGTAATGGTGGTCTTTCACTGAGAAAAAAATCAAAAATGATTGAAATGACAACAAAAGGAGGTTATATTAAAAATAATGGTGAATTTCATTATGAAGATAGATTTTTCACTAATACAACTGGTGATAATATAGATATTGATTTAAATATTCCAAATGTAGAAGAAGCTAAACAATTTAGTGTTGAAACAATATTTTCAGATAATTCTTTTGGTTTACATAAACCGTGGAATTATTTAACATCCAAAGAATTGGATTTATTAAAAATAAATTTTCCAGAATTGGAAGAATTAATATTACTAAATAAATAGATAATTTAATTTACTTTTTCCCATACTTCATAAAAATTTTTAGAACATTCACCAAAACCACCACTTTTTGAATATACAACTTTAAAATTGTTCAAACTCAAAATATTGTCAACATAATGTTTATGTGATACGCATTCATAATCATTTTCCATTATAATTAATTTAATTTTATTAAGAATCTCAGACATATCTTGTATTATATAATAAAATGCACCTTCACAGTCTAAAATAAGTGTATCAAAATCAATATTATATTTTCTATACAATTCATCTAGACCAATAATATTTACATTTTTATATCCATCCATAATAACATCTGATACAATAGTGTTCCAACCTTTTTGAATTAATTTTCTTTTTGACAAAGCAGCGTTTTCAATATGAAATGTAAGATTATTTATATCTCTATTTTGTTTCAGTTTATTGAAATTATCAAAATCACATTCTAACGATACTAAATTGTTAGAATTATTTTGTTTTAATATATAACCCATTATTAACGTATTTCTGCCTATGTTTGAACCTATTTCTAATATTTTTTCAGAGCCAGTAATATATTTAACAGCCATTATTTGTTCTGGGTATTCTTCTTGAAAGCTTCCATAATTAATTACTAATTGTTTTTGTATATTTTTTAATTTCAATCTTTCTTTAACATTGTTGTATGGGAATTGTTTTTCAATATGCGTGGGCAGATTTTCAGTATATATGTATCTAGTTTTTAAATCTATAAAAATTTCTGTATTTGAATCATGTTGATAATCGGAATTATTTTGTGAATCATAAATAAAAAAGGATTTTAAAGTTCCAAATACTGGGTCTCCAAACAATAAACATCTATTTAAATCATCAGATGGAATAAATAAAATATCATTATTTACACATTTATTCATAACAATATCTGTAACTTCAATTTTTTTTGATACAATACCGTAGTAAAACTTAAAAGACATTATTAATATAATAATAATAATAATATTTTTAATATATAATTTAAATATATTATAAATGTAATATTATATAAATTATGAATTTTAAAGTAGAATACGGAATAAATTCAAACTTTATTGATATAACATCGTCTCTTAATAAATATATAATAAATAATAATTATATTGTAATACCATTTGGTGACCATAATAGAAGAGATATGTTTTGTTGTGACCCTTGTGTTGGTGAACAAAAGATTGTTAAAATAACATTTTTAAAAAATAATGAGGTCTTTTTTTTTGATTCGAGCGAAAATGTATACATAGATATTACTGAAAATAATTTATATAAAGAATTATCTTGTCCTACTTATATTTTAGATATTATAAATTCACACATTATAAAAAATATAACTAATATAAAAAGTGCGTGTATTTCTTTTCAATCTAAAAATAGTAATGTTTTTCCAATAACATTTTCAATACCTGAATGTAAAATTGTAAAAAATGTCCCTAAAAAAAACAAACTGATATCTGATTTAATACCTGGAGTTTTGTCTACATATGTATATAATAATGAAAACGACTATTATAAAGAATATATGTCATCTACTTTTGCAACTACATTTAGGAAGGGAGGATGGGATTGTTTAAGACACTATGAGATATTGGCATGTGGAAGTATTCCTTATTTTCCCTTTATAGAAAATTGTCCAGATAATACGTTAAAATTATTTCCAAAACATTTAATAGTAGAAGGTAATTTATTATTTATTAAATTAAAAAAACAAAAAATACAAGATTTAAGTAATGATGAATTAAATCAATGTGAAAATTTGACTAGAAGATGTTTAGAATATACAAGAAATAATTTAACAACAATAAAAATGGCACAATATATTTTAAATAAAATAAATATTAATGATATTGAAAATTTAAAAATATTGTATTTATCAGGTGATACAAGAGAGGATTATTTAAGTTGTTTAAATCTAATTGGTTTTAAAGAATTAATAGGTTCTAATTGTCACGATTATCCAAAAAATAAATATATATATAAAAATAAGGATATAAAGTATATAAAATTGTACGGAAAAGGAATAACATATTCAAATATTATTGATGATACTCTACATCTAAATGACCGCGATATAAATGTTGAAACTGATATTTTAAATAAAGATTATGACATTATAATGTACGGAAATTACCATAGAGGAATGCCATTTTTTGATATAGTAAATAAAATATATAGTCCAAATGAAATAGTGCTTATTTGTGGCGAAGACGAACATTGTTGTGATTATAAAACTTTTTCGTATAAAGGTTATAATGTATTTGTTAGAGAATTATATGACTAAAATTGTTTGCCACTTGGTCTTATTATTTTTATTTTAAAATCAATAAACTTTAAATTATTATAATACTTATTAATTATAAATTTTACATATTTTTCAGACACTATTCTACCATTATTTTTTCTAAATTCTCTTATCTCTTCAATTCTACATGCGTAATAACTTGTGTTTTTGAAAGGTAAAATAGCAAATCTATCATTTAGTCCTTCATGATGGTCGTAACTAGGAATTATAATATCAAAATGGCTGTTAAAAATATTAATATCTAACTCATTAAGAATTTGAACATCTGGACGAATAAATATAATATAATCAAAATTATCACCTACATCATTTGCCATTTGATATACTCTTTTTTGGCTTTCTAACGCACATAAATGATTCATTATTAATTGAGGCCTCCATTCATGAGGAGTATCACCACCATATTTATCATATAATTCTCTATCAAAATAATCACTAAAATTTAATTGGTCTGTAAATAATTTTTGCTCTTCAATTTTATAAAAATCGGGTTGTAAAAGAGCATATTCTTGATAATCAATTGGTGTATCAATAGCATTTTCCCATATTATATTTTTGTCTTGTTCAACCTTCCAAGTATGGATAAAAATTTTATAGTCAATTGAATTATTTTTAAGAACATTAAATAAGTTTTGAAAATGTGAGTTGTAGACATATTTTGTTGAACGTGTCATTCCCCAATAACAAATAGCTATTTTTGTCATAGTAATAATAGTAATAATAGTATTTTTATTTGTTTATATTTTTATTTATATTTTATAATATAAAGGTAAACATTATAAATTATTTAATGAATACCACCGATATAGAACCTAAAACAGAAAAAAAAGTAATCGTGAAAGGAACTGGTGGATTAGGTAATTGTTTGTTTCAAATAGCAGTAGCTATTTATTATGCTGAAAAATATGGATATAAAATTTATTTACATGATAACTCAAATGCGTTGCATTATGGAACATCAAATTTATCTAATAGATGTCAAAACAAGAATATAAATGGTATTAATATAAGTTACAAAAATAATATTTTTAACAAATTAAATTTTATAGATTGTCAATCAATACAATGTAAAATTATACACAATGATTATTCAAATAATAAGTATATTCTAAGTGAAAAAGACACCAATTTAATTATAAATGGCTATTGTCAAAATAAAGATTTATTTGTTGATGTCAGAAATAGCATAGTAAATTATTTAAATATTGGTGATGATGACAGTATTACATACATTAAAAATAAATATGGAATTGATGAATCAAAAAAAAATATTATGTTAGGAATAAGAATTTGTGACGATTTTAAACATATGAATAAAATAACAAGTAATTCATATAAAAAGGCCCTCTATCATTTGGTAAATGATACGGAAGATGATTATAATCTAATAATTATAGCAGATACTATTCATAATATAAATAATATGATAAATTTTAAAATAAAAGGCAACATAATAATTGTACAAGAAGATGATATAAACCAATTTAATGCAGGTTTGTTATGTAATAATTTTATACTATCAGAGAGCACATATCATTATTGGATAGCATACTTAAAAACATCAATACACAAAGATACAAAAGTTATATGTTTTAATAATACTGATATTACAAATAGAAATTTAGATTTAGATGATTGGATTAAAATAGATTATTAATAACTTAATTATTATATAAATAAGTTAAAAATAACATAATTATATAATTATGATTGAACATGATTACATACTCCTGATAATGAATTGTAAAAAATATTTGAATAAAGCTGAAGTTCAAAAAAAAACATGGTTAAAAAATATACCATCCTATTTACAGTTCTATCATGTAATTGGCGATGAAAAATTAGAAGAAGATTTTAAATTCGATGATGAAAGTCAAATATTGTGGCTAAAAGTAGCAGATGATTATAATTCATTACCTAAGAAAGTTATTGCTGCTTATAATGCTATAAATTTAACATTTAATTATAAATATATTTATAAGACAGATGATGACCAAATTTTAGTAAATGACAAATTTTTAGATATAGTAAAAGGTTTAACAAGTAGAACTCCTAGCATTCATTATGGAGGTTATATTGTAGATGTGAAGCAAAATTATTTATCACAATATCATAAAATACATCCAGAATTACCAGAATATTTACCTGTTCTACAAACAAAATATTGCAGTGGTCGTTTTTATTTTCTCTCTAAACCAGCAATAGAAAATTTGATAAGAAAAAGATTGTTGATTGAAAAAGAATATTTAGAAGATTACGCAATAGGATATAATTTGGATCCATATTTTAAATTAAATATGTTAAATTTACTTACAAATAAGTTTTTTATGGACATAGAATTAAGCAATTTTTCACAGTTACTCAATGAAGGTAAAATATAAATATTTATATGTAAAAATTATATATATATAAATAAAAAATTAATTAGGATTTAAGATTTCCAATTTGTTTAAGAATAGCAGCATCACGTTGTCTTTGAAAAAATGTAGTTTTATCTAAATCAAGCATAGATGGAGTGTAATTGGTTGCCCTTTTTTCAATATCGCTATAATCTTCTCTCTGAGTAACAGTTAAAGGAGTGATTAAATACCATTTATGAACACCTTGAAGATTAAACCAGAACTTATCAATAGCATATAGTCTATGGTTATCAGGTTCTTTCATTAAATTAAGTATTCCAGTTTTATAATTGTTAATAAGTGTATCATAATAATGTTGTTTAACTAAATATCCGGTAGTAGTTTGACAACGTGTAACTTGAACACAAGAATCATCAATTCTAGTATAAGGTGGTAAATTATTACCAGCTATTAAAACAACATCAAACTCTTTATAGTTAGAAAGAAATTTATTGAATTGTTCAACAAACCTAAAAGGATTAGTAAATAAAATATCATCCTCAACAATTAAAACATGTTCCCAATTATTAAGTTTAGCTGTTTCAAGAATTTTGAGGTGGCTCATACTGCAACCAATTGCTCCATTTGCCAATTTAATAGCATTAAACCGTTCAGCATGAATTCCAATAGTCTTCATTTGATTTTCTACATGCTGTTTTCTATCAGGTCTAGAGAGAAGATTTATATAAAAAGCGTGTTTAATATCAGAAATAGAATTCATTTTAATATATAAAACAATGATATATTTAAATGAATAATTAAACAAAAAATAATTCTCTCAATAAAATTAAATGAATAACGAAAGCTTTACAAAAGATGTTATTTAGAGCAACGCGCATTTTAAGTGCAGACCTTTTATTATATAAAAAATTGAAATTGAATAATATTATTTATTTAACATTAAAAGTAACTTATAATTAAATTTAAATGTTAATATTTAAAAAAAATATTCGAAAATTTACAGAAGAACAAATAATTTCTGTATTATCTAAAATTGGTTCTACAATTAGTGATAATTACATTAATAGTATAGTATCAAATAAAAAAAATCGTATTATATTTTATTCAATTGGTGTTGAACCAGATATATATAATTGTCCTTGTGGATTAATCTATAATGTAGAGAAAAAAAACAATGTCGTAAATATTTATATAATGTTTATTGCAACAGCATATAAATTACGCAAAGTTGGATATGCAAGCTTATTTATAAAAGAATTTACTTCATATATTAAAGAAAAATATAAAAATGATAATAACAACGTTAAAATAATACTAGATTCTATAATTGATGCTGTAACTTTCTATGAATATATTGGTTTTAAATGGGTAACTACGGATGAATACAATAAAACATTAAAAATAGAAGATGATAATGAACATTTTATTATGATTTATGAGGTTGATTAATATCCATTTTCAGCCATATATTTCTTAAATATGCTAATAGGTATACTAAGTGATGATTCTTCTAAATTAAAATCTAAATTATTTTTAATTTCTTGAGTTCCAGTTAAGTATAATTCTATTATAAGAAATTTAGGGAAATCTCTAAACTCAATAATAACATCATTGTTATCTAAGTTGAATTTTGTAGACTTTGTATCAACATCATTATCAGTTAACCAATCCCTCTTTTTAGTTAAAAAGTAATCAAAATAACTGAAAATTGACAATTCAGGTCTACCAAAATTATTTTTATCATCTTGATTTTGTAATAATTCTTCATGTAAATCTCGTATTTCAGTTTTTATGTAAAAATAATTATTTATAATTTTAGGGTCTAAAAGTTTAAATAATATGTTCCTTATTTGTTGAATAATATATTCTTCTTTTTTACCTGTAAAATTAGCTGAAAAAAACTTACGTAAATATTTTTCAGCTTCTTCATATAATACATTATTTTCGTGTCTTACAGCAAAAGATAAACTATATTTTAATAAGTTATTTTTGGTTAAATAATAATTTAAATAAATATATAATTTGTAAAATATTAAAAACATATAAGCCTTAAAATATTTAAAATCCTCGCTTTGTAATGGAAATTTATACATTTCTTCATTTTGTTTCATTTGATAATTATTAAATAATTTATTGTTGAATTCTAATACATCACGAATATTCGCTATATCATTTTCTGCATCTATAATTTCTACATTTTTTACTATATTTCTTAATTTTTCTTCATCTTCTTTAATAAATGTAAGAAGTTGTATCATTATTCTATATGTGTATAGAACATTACATCTAAACGTCATTTGAGTTACAAATAATAAATCTTCATTAATATTATAATTTTCATCAATATATTTTAATGGGTTAAAGTAAATAAGTGTGGTGTCTGGTAATACGTATACTTGTTTAATATTTATCTGACTGTATTCTTTAGTTGTATTATTAGTAATTAATAATTTGTTATTAGTATAAGTTTTTAATTGTGTTAAGTGATTAATTGTTTGTTTAATAGATTTGAATAAGTAATATTTAATTATATCTTTATTTTGTATTGGTTTATAAAAAGTAGATATAAATTCAGTATCTGTGAAAGTGCCACAATTTTTTAATTCTGAATCAATATTTTCTTTAAATTTTACATTAAACTTGCCAAATTCTGGAATTTGTAATTCAATATTAATATTTTTACAATTAATGTCTTCCTCTTCCTCTTCTTCGTCTACCTCTTCCTCTTCTTCGTCTACCTCTTCATCATTGCCTCCTCCTCCTGTTTTGTTATTGTTATTAAGTGATTCGTAAATAGATATAATATTTTTATTAAAATTTGAATCGTCATTTGTATCAGATGTTATTTTGAATTTTTCATCTTTTTCGTCTATAATAAATATAATTTCATTTGGGTCTTCATACCCAAATTCTAAATCATTGTTTGTAAGAGATGAATTCACCACTATAAAATTATTTGTTTCTTCATCTTTAATTTTTGTTAATTTTACTAAACCAGTAGTCTCTAATTCAAATCCAATACTTTTAATATAATTGAATATATTGGTACTTTTAATATAGCCACCAAATTTTTTTATTTTTTTTGTTTTAGATGGATTCATTTTTTTATTTGACTTTTTAATTTTATATGCAGTATTTTTTTTTGTTAATGTATAATAATTTGTCTTTTTTCTTGAAATCTGTTTTTTATTCATTTAATTAATAATATATTCAAATATTTAATATTTTTTAAAAATAATTCTCTCAATAAAATTAAATGAATAACGAAAGCTTTACAAAAGATGAAAAGAGAGAAATTGGAAAAAAAATAAAAGATATAAAAATGAGTGATGTAGAAGAAGAGATGAATAAATTAATAAAGATAGGAAAAGGTTCACATATGATATCAGAACGTTCAAAAATAGGAAATGATATTGTAGATTATTTTACATTTTTACAACGTCTAGAGACAAAAGGTAAATACAATGTAAATTATTTTGAGTTTTTAGCTAATTTAGATACATTTAGAGAGAAGAAATTTATTCAAACGATGCTAAAATATTACGAGGATGTAAAAAATAAAAATAAGACGAAGCATGATTATAAAGTGTATAAAGAAGTGTATAACATATGTATAAGTGCAATAAATATAATGAGACCGTTAAATTGTATGGAGATTTACACACGTTATGACGCAAAGAAGGTCTTAAATTTTTGCGCAGGATGGGGTGGTTCAACAGTGGCGGCTTCTGTGCTGAATTTGGACGCTTGGTATGGTGTTGAAATAAACAGCGATTTAGAAGAACCTTACGACAATATGATGACATATTTGCGTACAAAATCAGATACCAAATTAAGCGTCTGGTTTACAAATGCGGTTGATTTCGATTATTCTACTATTGAGTATGACACTGTATTCACATCACCTCCTTATTATTTTTTAGAAAAATACGCTAACAATGAAGTATATGAATCGAAAAAAGATATGGACAACAAATTTTACAACCCCGTATTTGCTAAGACCTTTGCACATTTGAAACCAGGCGGACATTATATTATTAACATTTGTAAGGAAATTTATGATAATGTCCTTAAAAAATTACTGGGTGAAGCTCACGAAATATTCCCTCTTAAAAAATCTAAACGACAAAATAATTATACTGAAATGGTTTATGTTTGGCATAAGAATTAACATAATTTATTAATTGCACCCATATAAAAAATGGTCTGACATATATTACACTTTTATTTATTTTGGCTCCACATTTATTAAAGGTGGATTAAAACAAACCACCTAGTCCAACTCTTGCACTTGATTGAGCTCTAGATTTAGAACCCACATACGCTGCATATTGAGGTGAATATTTATGTGGAGGTGGTTGTTGACGTTGCATATGAATCGGAATTTTTGATATATGATTATTTTGTACATAATTTTGATAAATAGGAGGTTGGTTTTGCCGAGATTGTCCATATGGAATTTGTGACTGTTGATGATATCCAAGTGTTAAATGTTCAGATACATCTTGTCTATTGCTAATTCCTCCATTGCTAATTCCTCCATTACTAAAATTATTAAAAGAATCTTCCTCTATCTCTTTCATTTTGTCTTGATGAATTTGTTTTAATAATTCAGGCGGAACTTGTTTGCCCGTTTGTAGTAAATATTTTGCTTGATTTTCTCTTCTCTCTCTTGTTGTTGGATAATGTGGAATATCTGTCCAATCTTTTGTTGTAACAACTGTTTTTTTTGTTTCTTTTATTTTATCAGGATTTATTATCTTCCTCTTAGGCTCTCTCAAGTCATAGTTATAATATTCTTCTGAACCGAACTGAATATGTGTTAAAAATGTTTTAATATTAACTATTTTTATTTTTGGATTATGAACTACAAATATGTTGTCTGTTGGATTATCAGATTTTTCTTCTACTGTATAGCTTAATTGTGTTATTGTCCTTAAACCATCTTGTCCATCATCATATTCTCCTCTTAAAGGATCATTTTTTGAAATTATTCTTGATATACCATCAAATAATTGTAAAATCTCTGGACTTCCGATATTATAAAATACACTTCTATCAGTGACTAATCCGACCCTATCACATCTCTTTTGAAGAGCATTATCTTCCATTCCCCATCCCCAAAAACATGGATAACCATTTGTTTTCTCAAAATCATCACCTTTTATCACTACTATACCTCCTAATGTATATTTAAACCCATAATAATGTTTAACTACACCATGAGTAGTTTCATAATCAAATATTTTTGCGAATGGAATTGTATCAACATCATTAAAAATAAATGTAATATCTTTATAATGTTCAGGATATTTATTTCTTGCTGCAATAAAACCAATATTTTTTGTTGCACCTCTATTAAATGTTCTAGAATCACATTGATGAGAGAAAAAAATTTCATAATCATCATCATTCTCTAAAATAAAACTCATATATTTAGAGAAAAAAAATTTATGTTGAACGCGATTTCTATAAGGAACTATAAAAATTCGTTTAGGTACTTTTGGGTTGTCATTGCTCATTTATACATATTTAAGTTTTTATTTTTATATTTAAATTTTATTAAATATAAAATTATTGTCTTTTTACTTTGCTGTTTCTAAATTATATTTTTTGAGAATTGCTACTGGAATTATATTTCCTTCTGTTGTAATCTTCTCTATTTTTTTATAGCACTTATTAATTGTTACCTCGCTTGTTTCACTAACATTTTTAACATCACGCTTACTTATATTTAACTTACATAATTGAGATACAAAATATACAACTCCTGCAGCAATAGAGGGTGGAGTATTTTCAGGCATTACATCCATCTTTTCTATCTTCATTGAGATAAATTGACATAATTTGGTTAACTCAATATTTATATTTAATTTACTGCAATATCTTTCAATAAATGCTTCTGGTTTTGTCTTTCCAAAATTTGTCTTTTCTTTATTATCCATGTCTTTTTCCAAGTTATTAATAATTGCTTGTGCATTTTTACAACCCTTGGTAGCACTTGTTGCATCTAAATGAAATATTGATGCAATCTCTTTTGCTGTTCTTGGATAATTGTTAATTCTACATGCAATATAAATTGAAGCTGCTATAATACCATCTCTATTATCACCTCTAAATGTCATTTCATATTCTGAAATCTTTTTATGATATATAATAGCATGGTCAATAATCATTTTTGGAATACCTGCATTATGAGCCATTGTCGTAATAATTTGAAACTCATCATATTGAGATTTCTCCTTATAAGGCATAGACTGCCATTCAGTATATCTTCTAATTTTTCGCATCTCATATGACATTGGACCGTGACACAATACTTTACAACCATATGACGACTCTTCTAATAGTGGATTAATAGGCATTCCACATCTAGTTGGGTCTGAATTTTGATTATCATCTGCTCCATAATATCTCCATTCAGCACTATGGTCTACTAAATCCTTATAAATTATACCACATTTATTATTTGTACATGTTAAAAACCCCTCATCTGAAAAAGCTAATATGCTTTCACAACGCTCACAAAATTCTCTATTTCCAAAACCATAAATACACTCTAAAGGGACTTTTAATTTTTCTGGATTTTCTATCTCTGAATCAAATATGTTCCATAGGTCTGACTTATTTACATTATTTACTTTCTTTTTTTGACTTCTATCCTTGTTCATTATATATTATCATTAATTAGATAATATATTTTTAATTCAATTTTATTTATATTTTTTATAAAATATTATATTATATGGGAAATACTACCTCATCCAGTGAAAAATCTCAAAATCAATTTGAAAATTTTTATGATGTTATTGATTATATTGCTACTTATTATATTCTTACTATGGATTTTCAAAGTTTAAGCAAACTTTCTGAAAAAGCATATTGTGATAAACTAGTGATTTTAACATCTGATATTATTGATAGATATTTTAATGATATGGATGTTACTTTTTTAGCTCAAAGAGTTAAAGAGGGTGCTGAAGTAAATGAACTTAAAACTGAAAAAATTAGATTTATTAATAAAGATAATCTTGAAAGTTTAGATGTATCAAATGATTCACAAAAAAGTATTAGGAAAAAACGTGTATGTATTGGAATTGCAAAATTTTATGTTAAAATTGCTCATACTTTCGCAGCTATTGTTATGACTATCAATCCTGTTTACACATATAAAGATGCCACTGGACAAACTGTTAAAACAAGTCTTCTTGAAAAAGATAAAATTCCTAAAGGTACCGAACGAAAATTATATAAATTAAATATTTGTGATAATAGAATTAGAGCTCTTAAGAAGGGAGAAATTTTAGATGAAACTACTGGAGATGTTACTATGCAACCTAGAATTTGTGATATAAATTCTACTAAAGATGGTCTTGATAAAACTCTTGTTGATGAACCAGGTATACCTGAGCTTATGCGTTTATATTTAGATGATAATTATGATTATTCAAATGGTTCTTTTAAAGGCATGAGTAAAGATACTGAAAAACAATTTCAAAAAGATTTAAAATTATTTTATACATCATTTACTGGTAATGAAAATATGCCAGATACCATCAAAAAATTCAGTGATATTAAACTTCGCAATTATAATGAAAAACCTAGTTGCCAACAACCGACCGCGCCTTTAAAAGGTAGATATACTATTCATAAGAAAGATGAATTATTTGTTAAATATGCAGATAACATAAAACAAATGATACAATCTGCTGCTAATAATCAGAATAAATTACTATCTGTTATTAATGAATTATTTACATATGTTACGGATCCTTACTCAGGTAAACGTGTTATTAGAGTTAACCCTAAATTAACAGATGAAAGTTTACAAAATAATATTGTTAAAACTAGAAAATTTATTGTTGATTTATATATTAATTGTGAAGATGATTATGTTAAAGGTGTAAAATTATTTGAGGCTATTGTAGAAACTAAAATTATTGAGACTACTCAAAAACAAATTGAAAATCTTAAAAAAGAAGCATCTAAAATAATAAGTGAAACAAAAAAAGCATCACAACCAATTAAAGAAATAAATCCAATACCTCCTGTTGTTATTGAAGGATATAATACAGAAATATCAACTCCATTATCAACAACAATAACTTCTGTAAATTCATCATTGCCATCAGCTTCTACATGAACTTCTACTGTTTAAATTATAATATTACTCATTTATATAATGGATAATGTTATAGGAGTTAGTAATCCTTATGGACTAGTACAAGAGGCTGGTAAAAGAACATATAGAAAGAAACACACAATGCGTAGAAAACCCAGAAAAACCAGAAAAACCAGAAAAACCAGAAAAACCAGAAAATTTAGGAAATAATATAATGGTAAACATAATTACACCTTTTAACATTTACTATGCTTCGCTGAAACGCCGATTTTTACGACATAAAAAAAATAAAAAGCATAAAATCAATAGTAGGAATTTCACCTACGATGGTCTAACTTTTTCTTCTTCTGTTTTTATTCTTGAAGAAGTGAAAGACGAAATCTGAAAACATAATGGTCGTTCTTGTTTTTCTATCCAACAACTCGTTAATTTCATTATGTTTATGGAGGAATTAGCATCTCGTGTTCTAAATACGATTTTTTTGTTTTCGCAACTCACGCAATTAGAACACTTCAACAGACGAAATACCTTTTTATTCTCCTTATCCTTATAATACT
>Ga0247840_10003455_pt1 | contig 26615 bp, 13 predicted proteins | sample LaCruzMarch2015__FD_192404 | JGI IMG/M metagenome (GOLD analysis project Ga0247840, IMG submission 192404) | Freshwater microbial communities from meromictic Lake La Cruz, Castile-La Mancha, Spain - LaCruzMarch2015_17m | ecosystem: Environmental > Aquatic > Freshwater > Lake | place: Spain...
GATGAAGCCCCTGTTCGGCCGGCCCGGAAGATCCCGAGGGAACTCCCAGCACCGACCGGATAGGGTGAGTTGGTTAAGGCATCACCACAGTGTCGATGAGATGGATCACCCCGTTGCTCGCCGGGATATCCGTCGTGAGGACCTTGGCTCCGTCAACAGTGACCACGCCGCCGGTGACCTTGATGTCGAGCTTTTCGCCGTTCACGGTTTTGACTTCGCCCGACTTCACGTCAGCGGCCATGACTTTGCCCGGGACGACATGATAGGTCAGAATCGCACTGAGCTTTTCCTTGTTTTCCGGCTTGAGCAGACTTTCCAAGGTCTCCTTGGGGAGCTTGGCAAACGCGGCGTCTGTCGGGGCGAAAACCGTGAAGGGACCGGGGCCTTGAAGAGTCTCAACAAGGTCGGCGGCTTTCACAGCCGTCACGAGGGTTTTTAGGTTTTTTGCGTCAGAGGCCACGACAACAATATCGCCGGGCTTGGTCTCGGCATGTGCTGCTCCAAGGATGGAGACTGCGGTGAATACGATGGTTAGGATGCGGTTGGTTTTCATTGGTTTTGTGATTAGGCAATTTCGTTGCCAGCCATGGGTTACTCCACAGCCACCGCCCTCACTATGGGGTCTTATCCCTATCCCCCTCGCAATCCCAAGGCCACGGGATCAGGAGTTCTTGCATGCCGGGTGGCGGGTCTCACTCAACTTCGCGGTCGATTGAAAATCGAGTGCGCTGCTGATGTTCGCTCGATCTGCGGGTTGACGCCGACCGGATTTTGGACATATTTTCCAAGTGATGAGCTTGGTCCGCGCGATCTGCTGTTTGGTGATGGTCACTACGTTTGCTCAGGCTGCGCCGATTACGGTCGTCAACTCCGGATTTGAAGACATCACCGGGGAGACCCCTTACAATGAGTTCACATTCGGGGCGCTTCCGGGCTGGACCTATTATGACCCCAGTGGAACCAAGGGTGCAGGTGCGGGCGGCACGTATTTTATCGGCACCCTTCAGCCGACGATCATTCCGGCGCGTGATCCGGTGAACTACCAGTTTTTTCCCGATGGGGCCTATGCGGGCACACGGATGGGGATAGCTTTTAATTTCACAGGATCGGGTGGAACAGGTGAATATGGACTCCAGCAAACGCTCTCGGAATCGTTGCAACCTTTTACAACCTACACGCTGACGGTGCGGATCGGGAACATCGCGCTGGGTTATGCGGTGGATAATACCTTTTACAACCTGAACGGGTTTCCCGGGTATCGGGTGGACCTGATGGCAGGCTCGACGGTCCTCTCGTCTGACTCGACATCCGCGGGGGTGATCCCGGAGGGGCAGTGGGGCCTGAGCACTTTGGTTTTCTCCACAGGCGCCGCAGAGACTCTGGCTTCCGGAAACCTAGGAATTCGGCTCGTGAATCGAAATGTTATCGATCCCTTGGCCCCATCGGCGGATCTCGAAGTGGATTTTGATGCAGTCCAACTCGACGCCTCACCGATTCCGGAACCATCAATAGCTGCCTTGCTATTGCTTGCAGCGCTCGGGGGCCTTGCATGGAAGTCGGCAAAGCGGCGGGCGACGAGCATCGCCTTGTGAGCACGCCTAGACGGCGCTTCAGTCTACTGGGACCCCGGACTCTTCGAGTGTCTTTTTGAGAAAGGATCCGAACTGTTCCGGATGGAGGGTGCGGGCTTCGTCGATGATAGCTTTCCGCTTGTCTGGCTCCCCTTCTGCCTGCGCCATCGCCGCGTAGGCGGCATAGCCAGCAGCGGATGCTGGGGGCCAGGGTGGCAAGAGCGTGCGGGCCGAAGTCGTATTACTTGATCGGAGGTCGATCAAGAGGGCTTTGAGGTTGACGAGTTCGTCTTCCGCGGGCGACCTCGTTGGGAGAACCAGAAATTTTTTCCGGGCCTCTGGGAGATTCTGGTTGAGGAGGGCGATCTCCGCCAGATTGTAACTGGCCCAAAAGTGGGTGGGCTCGATTTCGAGAACCCACCCAAAGACTTGCTCTGCCTCCTTCAGCCGCCCCAGTTCAACGAGCGTTGCTCCGCGAAGATTAAGTGTCTCAGGATGGGGGGCGGACTTCGTTGCAGCCTCTTCAAGAATGACGAGCGCACGTTGATACTGCCCCGATTGAAACTCGATCGAAGCCGCCGTGAGAATTTCGAGGTCTTCCGTGGCTAATGGCCGCTCCGCCTTTGATTGCGTTGATTGATCCGACTGGGGAATCCCGGGCTCTGGCTCGAGCGGCGGGACCAGGATCGAGGCGAAAACTACGAACCCAATGAGAGCGGTAAACACGATCTTTTACGAGGCTTGGCAGAGGCTATGCTCTGCTAACGAACCATCAAGTCCACACGCGGATCGCTCTGCCAACCTGCCAAGGCCTCCCTCGCCTCGCGACACATCAGAAATGCGACCAACCGCCTAGCGGGAAACTCGAGCCCGCGAGCGACGAAAAACCATCACGAGGGTCAGGCTTCCGGCGAGGAGCATCCACGTCGAAGGTTCGGGAACGACCGTGAAATTCGCTTGGAAGTTGCTACCTCCGTTGTTGCTGGCAATCGGATTTGCAGCATTGACGCCGTTTGTTGAAATCTCAGTGTAGACTTCCAACGTGTAGTTGCCATTCAAAAGACCGGTTACGAGGTTACCAGTGTAAAATGCTGTCGCATTGCTTCCCGCAACATCAGAGCCCCATTGCTGGTCTCCCGGCGCAACAAGGTTGAGTTGAAAGGCGTAATTCAAACTAGTAAACGATCCGCCCGGTGTGCCCGACCAGATGCGATACCAGATGCGGGCACCGGTCACATCAGAGCCGCTATTCTTAAATGTCTTGGTCTGGCCGCCGAGTTGAAGGTTGCCTGTGCCAGAGTTAATCGATCCGAAGTTGGCACCTTGGAACTCCGGGTTCGCCGTGGTGGCGCCGATATCATAATAGGTATTCGAAGCGAGGCGAACGATGGCGAAGGAATCAAAGATCCCAGCAGCACCGAAGGAGGTGACTGACGACGCGATAATCGCGAGGGCGAGGGCTTGGATTTGTTTTTTCATGGTTAAGTTCTATCGGAGGGTTGATTTTGGTGATTCGTGAGAGAAGAGGTCTCAAACATAGCGGCGCTTGTTCCGGAGCACGAACACGGTCAGAGCTCCCATCGCCATGAGCGCACAGGTTGAAGGTTCCGGGACAACGCTGAGGTTGTTGACGTAGAGGTTGTTTTGGGCGGCGCCGTTGCCGGTGCTACTGACGTAGAAGGCGAAGCCGGAAAGGGCTTGGGTGAGGCCTGTGACATTACCGCTGAATAGGGTGCCCTGAAAGCCGGTTTCCGAAATGCGGCTGATGTTGTAGGCGAACTGAGTCGAAGAGGTGACGGACAGATTGACGTTGATCGTGGCGTTGCCACCGTAGTTATACCCGAGTCCCGAGCCAGGGCTCAATGTCGCATTACCGGATGCTGAGACGGAACCGCCGCCGCCGACGTTAAAGTTGAAGACCTGGCCTTGGGAACCAGCGAAGATGTTGAATCCTTTGTTGCCGTTGTCGAAGTTGAGCGCGAGTTGGAAGGTGAAAACGTCGCCCGTCGTGAGGGCGAGTGAGAAGGCACGACTGGCATCAACGAAAGCCGTAGCAGGATTGGCGAAGAGCCCGAATGAAACCCCCGACGTATTAATATTGCCGGCCCCGTCGGTAGAATTCCCGATGAAGGTTCCAGCAAAAAGGGGACCGCCATTGTTATTATTGCTGATGTTCCAAGGAAGGAACCCCGTGCCGGCCGTCGAATTGTTCGTCCAACTCCCGCCATAGTTCGAGGCGATATCCGAAGCGATCTGAGCCCGCCCGGAGAGTGCACCGGTCAGGAAAAAGGAAACGATGAGGAGGATGTGTTTCATGGCTGGGGAACCGCAGCACGGTAAGGCGCTGGCGAATGTTGGCGTTATGCCACGAGCAAAAAAAACTGTCAACCCCCTGCGCGGATGACGAGGCCCCTCACCAAATCGAAGAAAGAGTGGATCAGCCGTTTTTATCGGCTTTTGAACTATTCAATAATCTTCTCTCGGCAACTGGTTCCGAGGCGATTGACGCGAGGCCTCGGGAGCGAGATAGTGCGCGCTGCGATCTGCGAAAACTCGCAAACCCAGCCACTCCCATGAGAACGATTCCCCTCTTAGTTTCCGTCATTGCAACAAGCCTGTCTGGATTTAGCGCAACCGGCGAACATGTTCCCGACTGGGCGAAAGAAGCCGTCTGGTATCAGATTTTTCCGGAGAGATTCCGCGATGGGGATCCGTCGAATAATCCCGGCAGGTCCTCGCTCGAGTGGCCGATCCTTCCCGGCGAAGATTGGAAGATAACGCCGTGGACCGGTGATTGGTATGCTCGGGCGGATTGGGAGAAGGCAATGGATCGCGAAGGCGACCTCGACCCGGCTCCCGCATTCTACAAGGCCGGAGTCTTTGACCGACGATATGGCGGAGACTTGCAAGGAGTGATCGACAAGCTCGACTACCTGGCAGACTTGGGGATTAACACGATCTACTTCAACCCCGTCTTCTACGCGAGATCGATGCATAAGTATGACGGCAACAGCTTCCACCACGTGGATCCTTACCTCGGCCCAGATCCGAAGGGAGACTTTGCGATCATGGACAAGGAGACGGCGGATCCTGCGACGTGGCAATGGACCTCTGCGGACAAGTTGTTTTTGGACTTAATCAAAAAAGCCCACGAGCGGGGCATGCGCGTGGTGATCGATGGCGTCTTTAACCATACGGGACGAGACTTCTTTGCATTTCAGGACCTTCGAAAAAACCAGCAGAAGTCACCCTATACAGAATGGTATCAAGTCGACTCGTTTGATGATCCGGCGACGGCACGGAACGAGTTTTTTTACCGTGGATGGTGGGGGCACAAAACCCTCCCGATCTTCGCGGCCACGCCCGACTGGAAAGACGTCGCCGCCGGACCTAAGGCCTACATCTTCGATGCGACCAAGCGTTGGATGGATCCGAATGGCGACGGGAACCCGGCCGATGGGATTGATGGGTGGCGGCTCGATGTCGCTGACGAACGTCCGGCCAAGTTCTGGGCCGACTGGAACGCCCATGTCCGCTCGATCAACCCCCAAGCCTACACGACCGCCGAGGTCTGGAGCAGCCCGCTCGAGCTCATCTCGCACGGCGATTTCGATGCCTGCATGAACTACTTCGGGTTTGCCATGCCGGTGAAGGGGTATTTGGTCGACCGGGTCGTGCCTCCGTCACGATTCTCCCAATTGCTCGATGAGCGCCGCAACGCGTTGCCTCCGGCAATTGCTTACGCGATGCAGAATCTCATGGATTCCCACGACACCGACCGTCTCGCGTCGATGATTGTGAACGGCGAAGGCACGGTCTACGCGAACCCCGACCAGATCGAGTTCAATAGCAACAGCAATGCCAGAGCGTCGGCCAAGTATAAGATCCGGCGACCGAACGAACGCGAGCGCGCGATCCAGCGACTGGTGGCACTTTTTCAGATGACCTATGTGGGAGCGCCAATGCTTTATTACGGAACCGAGGCTGGGATGTGGGGAGGAAATGATCCGGATGACCGGATGCCGATGACGTGGGCCGACATGAAGTTTGACCCGCAATCCATCGACCCAAGAGGAACCCCGCGCGAACCCGACGAGGTGAAGTTCGACGAAGATCTCTTTGCATTCTACAAGTCCGCCATCGGACTGCGGCGCTCCAATCGGCCGCTGAGTCACGGCACCTACCAGGCGCTCGGGGCATTCGATAAGGAGCAGACGTTTGTGTTTGAGCGGAAGCTTGAATCCGACGTGCTGGTTGTCGCGTTCAACCGGAGCGATTCGCCGCAAACGGTTGAGTTTGACCTCCCATCCGAGACCGTTCCGTTGATGGCGAATCCCGCAGCCATCTTCTCCACTCAACCCAATAGTGCTGAGATAAAATCATCTGTCACCGGGAACAAAATGATGATCACCCTCCCAGCCCTCACCGGAGCGGTATTCGCCAAGCGCTGAAAGTGCACGCTGCCCGATGTTGTGATTTACCGATCCTTCTGAAAAGATCTCCCCTCCCCTTATGAATAAACCACGCCTTAGTTTTTGGAGCATTTGGAACATGAGTTTTGGATTTTTCGGAATCCAATTTGGCTGGGGGCTCCAAATGGGGAACATGTCGGCCATTTATGAATATCTGGGTGCCAAGGAGAGCGAACTTCCCCTCCTCTGGTTGGCGGCTCCCCTCACCGGCTTGATTGTCCAGCCGATCATCGGTCACATGAGCGACCGCACGTGGTGCCGACTCGGACGGCGGCGTCCGTATTTTCTTGTCGGAGCAATCTTGGCCTCACTGGCCCTCGTCGCCATGCCTCATTCCTCGGCGCTCTGGATGGCCGCCGGCTTGCTATGGATTCTCGATGCCTCGGTGAATGTGAGCATGGAGCCATTTCGAGCATTCGTCGCAGACCTGTTGCCGGACGAACAGCGGACCGTGGGATTTGCCATGCAATCCGTGTTCATCGGAGCGGGTGCGGTGATCGCGTCGAAGCTCCCGCAATGGCTGAACGATTATGGCGGTGTCAGCATTGCCACGGGGCCCGGACAGCCGATTCCGGCGACCGTTCATTGGGCCTTTACCGTCGGAGCGGTTGTTTTCTTTCTTGCTGTGCTCTGGACGGTTTTGACGACGAAAGAATACCCGCCCGAGGATCTCGATGCCCATCGCCAGAGCAAGTCCGAGGGAATGGGAGAAATTTTCACGGCCTTCCGCGAAATGCCCGCCCGGATGAAACAACTGGCCGCCGTTCAGTTTTTTACTTGGATGGGGCTCTTCTGCATGTGGATCTTTTTCTCCGTCGCTGTCGCCCGCAACGTGATGGGTGCGACCGATACAAATTCCGATCTCTACAAACAGGGAATCGCCGTCGCGAACGACTGCTTCGCGACTTACAACTTTGTGGCGTTCCTCGCGGCGATGGGATTTCTCTGGCTCGGGCGCAAAGTGAGTGCCAAGTGGATCCATGCGATCTCACTCACGCTCGGCGGGATCGGATTGGCGTCGGTCGGATTGATTCGCGATCCCCATTGGCTCATGGTGGCCTTCATCGGTGTCGGCGTCGCATGGGCGTCGATCCTCTCGATGCCGTATGCAATGCTCTCCAGCGCGCTGCCCGCCGCTCGGATGGGCGTTTACATGGGAATCTTTAACTTTTTCATCGTGATCCCCCAGATCTTGGTCGCGATCATTCTCAGCCGATTGATGGAAGGGTTTCCCCAAGTGAACCGCTTGAGCGCCGTCGTTTTCGGTGGCTTCTGCCTGCTCCTTGCGGCGGTCTTGACGCTCCGAGTCAAAACGAATGAGCCGGCCGCCAGCTAGCGGGCCCGGGTTCAACTGTTCAAACAAAAACTCGTCGGCGCTATTGTCCGTTCGTGCGGACGAGTGTATCTTCCGATTTGTCCCCCCGTCTGATGCTCCCGAAATTCAGGAAAAGTTGCGCAGGATTCACTCTCATCGAGCTGCTGATTGTGATCGCCATCATCGGGGTTCTGATGGCCCTGCTTTTCCCGGCAGTCGGCGGGGCGATCAATGCGGCAATGAATGCGAAAGCTAGGAATGACGTCGTTCAAATTGCCGTCGCGGTGAAGGCCTACCAAACCGAGTATGGAAAATCTCCCGTCTCGAGCAGTGGCGGAGATGAAGCCACGGAGGGCTGGTTCCAAGGACCCGAAACCGGCAGCAAAAACAATAGCGATGTCGTGCGTGTGCTCTCGGGTGAAAACTTCAATGGCCTCAACCCCCGAAAAATTGTCTTCCTTGAGACCCGTCCCGCAAAATCGGCCGCGAATCCCAAAGATGGCGTCGATTCCGCGGGGATTTTCTACGACCCCTGGGGAACTCCGTATGCGATCAAGATCGACACGGAGTATGACAACTGGGTCGAGTATTACGGTCAGGGCAGTCAGGAAAATCTGCGCACGACGGTGATTGCGGTGAGCTTCGGGAAAAACAAGGTCCAGCAGGATATTTCCAAGACGTCCGACAAAGGGCAAAAGGTCGACGATATCGCCAGCTTCCAGTAGCCCATCCCAACGGGCGCATTATTTTCGGCGCGGTTTGGGTTTCCCCCTTGCTGGAGTCCGAGTCGCGCTCAAGTCACGCAGCGTCGTTCCCGGCACCCAATGGCTCTCAATCATCATGCACTTCGGATGCTCCGGGATGCCGCATTCATTGCGATGGAGCTGACCGACGACAAGATCGACCGCGAAGGCCCCGACGGCGTCGTTGTTCTGATTCATCCCGCTCCATCCCACCAATTCCGGAGTCAGGTCGAGATGGACTAGCCCGATATCACGTGGGCTTTGAAGACCGAGTGACTCAAGCCATTCCCTGATCTCCGGGTGGGTGCAAACCACGACGTCGGGCTGAAATTTTTCGATCCATTTTTGAAAGGCGGGCCGTTCGGCAGTGCGGAAGTTGAAGATTGGAACGCGACGCTGAAGCTCCTCCTCGGCTTGGCCTGCGTAAAAGCCGGCGCTGAACCGATGGTCAAGGTTCTCCTCAATGGCATGGTCGATCACGAGGCCCGGACGCTGATAGCCAAGTTTCCGGAGTTCCGAGGCCGTCTGCATAGCCGTCGAGAACTGGTCATTGCAGGCAAAATGGAGGGCCGGGCGCTCCGGGCGAATACCCACAACAACGCAGGCCAGGTCGTGCCAGAGAATATCGAACTCCGGCGGGAGCTGGCGGAGTTCCAGCACGGCGCCGATAATCACGCCGCGGATGTTTCGTGCAGCGAGGATCTCGCGGAGACGCCCTGGCCCGACGCCAGGTTCGTGAAGCCAGAATTCGTCGGTGCCATACCCGAGCTCGCTACACCGGCTCCGGAGTCCGCCCATCCATGTCCGAAAAGTATAGTTTGTCTCAATGCTGTCCCGGGAGTTCGAAGCGTTCACGATGCCGATGGTCGCCTGATACTTCGGGTCCCGGCTTGAGCGGAGTTGAGCCATGAGGTGCGAGACGACGGCATTTGCGCGATAACCCATCTTTTCGGCGATTCGCTGAATACGCTCGCGAGTCTCGCGTCGAAGGCGAGGATCGTTGCGCAACGCGAGCGAAACGGTCGCCTTTCCCACGCCTGCTTTGCGGGCGATCTCTGCCATGTTTGGGGTGGACATTGGACTTTAAACGAGATTTTTTTGAACTGTATAATGAGATTGCCTTTGTGCCAACGGGTAATTCGTTTTAAAATGTTGAAGCTGAATGAGGATAGCTGAGTTTCCTCGTCTGTTCCCCACGCCGGACAACCGAGCGCAGGGAGGGACGCAGGACAGTCTTTCTTTTTCGTCACCCCGGAACAAATGAAATTCTGCCATCGCCAACGCATGAGGGTTGTCCTCGCAGGACTCCTTGTGCTCACCGCCCTCGGGCAGAGCGCGCGAGGCGAAGCTTTGTTGCAGTATTTTAATACCAGCTGGGCGGAGATCACCCGGAAGATGCCGGAATTGGCCGAAGCCGGGTATTCCTCGCTGTGGTTGCCACCGCCGACAAAGGGCAGCGGCGGCCTCTCGGTGGGATACGACCTCTGGGACCCGTTTGACCTTGGCGGAGTCGACCAGCGGGGGTCGGTGCGAACGCGATACGGGACCGAGGCGGAACTTTTGCACCTCATGGAAGTCGCGCACCGTTTCGGGATTCGGGTGTATTTCGACAACATCATGAACCACCGTGCGTTTGATGTTCCGGGATATAATGAGAATACCCCGATCGGAGTGTATCCCGGCATGGTCCCGGAGGATTTCCACCTGCGGGTGACCGAGGACGGATTCTACCGCAAGTGGGATAATACGCGGGACTGGGGAAGTGCGTGGCAGGTGCAAAACCTTGGACTGGCCGACCTGATCGACATTGCCCATGAAACTCCGAATGCGAATTTCGGACGCACCGAAGGCTCGACCTACCCGAAGTATTCATTTGTGCGGCATCCCGACAACCCCGAATTCTACGACCGTCTGCCGAATGGCACCCTTGTTGGCTTTGGTCCGAACAATGGGATCACGAAGGAAATCATCGCGGCGAATCCCGACTTCTACAAAGAGGACGTGGGGGCGTATCTGATCAGGAACGCGAAGTGGCTCATGGATCGCACCAAGGCGGATGGATTGCGACTGGATGCGGTCAAGCACGTGCCGGATTACTTTTTTGGACAGCAGAGCGGCGCGGGGAAAGACTCCAGTGATGCCGGGTATCTCGGCGGAATCCAGAGGCAGTTTAATATCACGAGGGGGTATTCGGACGCGAACCACCGCGACTCCGTTTTTGATGCAGAGAGTGGGAGGGACGACGCCATGGTCTTCGGCGAGCACCTGGGATCTCCACCGGGATACTCGGGATATTGGGATTCAGGAATGCGTCTTGTGGATAATGATCTGCGATCGAAACTCAATGGCGTGCTCGGAAGTCCTTGGGGAACCTTGCAGGGATTGGACAGTCCCGGTGGTGGCGGATTCAGCCCATCGCTCGGAGTGATGCACGCGAACAGCCACGACAGCGACTATTCTGCCATGCGCCAGCTGCAGCATGCACTCTACTACACCCGTGAGGGCATGGGCTTGATCTATACGGACGGCTACTATCAAGCGGAAACCCTTGGGGAATCCGGCGGCGCGTTTCCCCGACATGCGAATACGGCCTTCCTCGGCCAGTTTTCGGATTCCCGGATTCCGAATCTCCTCAAGATCCATCAGGATTTCGCCAGAGGATTTCAGGTAGGTCGTTGGGGCGATAGCGACTTTTTAGCGTTTGAACGCCGGGACAACCGCAATCCCAATGGATCGACCCGCGTCGGCAGTGCCGCCGATGAGATAACAATGGTCGTCATGATGAACGACAACAACGCAAGTGGCCAATCCCGGCCGTTCGCGCACAGTTTTCCCAGTAGCGCCTACCTTTACCAGTATGCGACAGGACCGAATGGCTCGAATCAAGTTGGGTTCTACAAATACGGGAGCGAGCTCGGCTCCGTTGTTGTTCCACCGGGAGGGTATTTCATCTTTGGGTATCGCACTCCGGAACTCTCAACCCTTTGGCCTGCTGCTGCCGTAACGTTGTTTCAGAATGGCCAGGAAGTTTCAAAGATAACGGTGACGCGGAAAGACGGGCCAGATGGTGATGAAGCGTTTAATCCCAACGGCCTCCCCAACCGTGGCTATCCGGCCGGAGTTACTCCGGCCCCGTTCACCTATCAAACATCAATCCCGGTCGTCACCTCAGGGAGCCCGCTGACCATTGTCGCAAGGGCTGATGGTTCAGCAGAAAACATCATGCTAAAACTCGACGGCGGAGTGGACCTGAATGGAACAGTCCCAGTCGGCATCACCGATCCCGCAAAACGGGACAACCCGCCGGCGGTCCGCACTGATACTTGGGTCGGCTATGAGCAACCGACCTATATTGATCGCCAACATCCTGAACTGTTCGCGGCGAAGATCACCGGAACGCGGGATATCACAGGATCCCTCGGAGCAGAGACCTATACGACGTCTGGCGTTCTCAACACCGGTTCCGGCCCCCGAACAATTGGTGCCAATACGGCATCGTTCATTTACCATGATCCGACAGCCCTCGTGGACAACCAATCGTTCCAGCAATTTGACCCGACCGCTCGTAAGCTCTGGGCCAAGGTCAACTCGGTCGGCGGCGGATATAAAATGTTCGTCTATTACACGACCGATGCGACGTCTTTTCCCGAGGGCGCGGGCGGCATCGGAGGCGGAAAAACCCGCGTGGCGGAAATGAGCTATCAAAACTCAGGCAGTGGGACGGATTGGTGGGCAAGCGCGACAATGCCAGAGGATTTTGTCGCGGGCGTGAGTCGCTATAAGATCGGCATCTACAAAACAGGTGCTCCCACTTGGTGGCCGGGTGATGCCGGTGCCGTGGCTTACAAAAAGCAAATGCTCACCACATTCCGCATTCAGGACTGGAACCCAGCCACTGCTCAGTATCACCTGCACGCTGACTATAACTCGCTGACAACAGGTCTCCGCGAAGGCTTTCACGTGATCCGGGCGAAGGCTCTGCTGAATAGAAATGCGAATTCTCAGGCATCACTCTATCAGACCTTTGCCCAGACATTTTATTATGATGCACAGACACCCGGCGGCGAGGTCGCCTTCCCGCAGGATAACGCGACGGTTGGCGGGTCCAGCTACGAGATGGTCATTCGCACAGACCCTACAGTTGAAGAAGTGTGGTATAACATTGCGGATAGCGAAGCCGGGAACGATGATTCAGCAACCGCGAAGCTGAACGGAAACGGCGAGGGCTTCGAACCATTCACCGACGCGAATCAGAATGGCGTTCGCGATCCGGCAGAAGCCTTCACGGATCTCAATGGCAACGGCACTTATGATGCCTCCGTGCCAGTGGCGTGGGCGTCGGCCACAGAGGTGACTGCCAATCCCGCCGTGACGAGCAACTATCCGAAGGAATGGCGTGTGAGATACACGAACATTCCGGCATCCGGCACGGCAACGGTGACCTTCCGATTACTCGAGGCGTCCTCGTCGCGGAATGCCACCCTTTCCCCAGAGGTCGGCCATTACACAGAGATCACTCGGAATGTCGCCACAGCAGGCCCGTTGGAGCGCATTAGTGTCGCTTGGCCACAAACCGACTCAGACCTCATAGACGATTCCTACACGATGAAAGTTTACTTCTCGAAGATCCTGACGAGCGGGACAACAGCCGAGGAGCTCATCAACCGCTTCTCCCTCGCTGCGAATGGAGTCCCACTAGATCGGACCGGCTGGACGATAAACTATGGAGATTTCGGGCCGGGCAATGCCTACCATGAATTGGCGATTCCCGTCCCCAATCTCTACAACGACGTGGCAAACTTTGTTCACGAGTTGAAGGTGGAATACCGCTTCCCTGAACCCGACAATCGCATTCTGCAGGCATTCCGACTTGTGAAAGCGGCACCAAGCACGAAGCCATTTGTCTTAATCGCACAACCCGCCCAGCTTGGGTCAGACGGGAAGCCCGTTGAGATCATTTTGCCAGACGGGGTCGGACCGGACGCTATCACTTACACGATCCGGGTGAATACGAGCGCCTCGGTTGGCAATCTCACAATCACCGGAACCCCATCGCTGGCATTGTTGAACGAGACTTATACGGATTCCAACGGCAACGGCCGTTTTGATGGTGAGGAGGCTTATGTTGATGATGCGCCCGCCAATGGTCAATACGACCTTGGCGAAGCTTTCACCGACTCGGATTCTGACGGAGTCTGGGATGCGAACGAGCAACCCTCGCTCGTCGATGCTAATGGAAACAAGGTTTGGGACGGCACGCAAATCTCGACCGTCGGCAATACGAAGACATGGGACTTCCCATGGCGCATCACAGCACCGGGCATCTATCAGCTCGAGGCTTCAACAGGGGGACCGAACCCAGTTGTTTCATCCCGGGCAGCCACCGTCGTCCTCCGCGAGTCGGTGGCCGTCGATACCAACGAGTATAACGACGATGACCATGACGGCTTGCTAGACTTCGACGAGGCAACGCTCAAGCCACTACCAGTCGGGAACTCCGAAACTTGGACGAATGGCGATGTGCATGTCTACAATGCCTACGGACGCAGCCTGCCGAACACGCCGGACTCGGATGGCGACGGACTGCCGGATGGTCTGGAGGTCGGATGGCGAACCGCTGGCAATTCAACAAATACTGCGGCGGATACCAATGGAGACGGATTCAAGAACTTCATCGGCGACCTCGATCCCCCACTCTATGCCGTCGTCGAAAATGCCAATCCGATCGTGCCGGGAGTCGGTAGCCAGAGCGCGGGTGACAGTCGAACTCGACAGGCGGCGGGCTCGGTCACCGACCCAACGAATCCGGACAGTGATGGCGACGGATTGTCCGACGGCATCGAGGACAAGAACCGCAACGGCTGGACGGATGGGGACGGAAAGATCCTGCCGCTGACGGCAACTCGCACGGAATACCGATCACTGGGCGTGAGGCCGAATGATGGCGATTGGCCGGATAATATGATCGATTCGTTCGAGACGTGGACAGAAACGAGCGCGACAAAATCCGATTCCGACGACGATACGCTGAGCGACGGATTCGGCGAGGACAAAAACGCCAACGGTCTCATCGACGGCGACACTAACAACAATCGAGCTTACGACGTTGGTGAGCTGTGGACGGAAACCAACCCGCTCAAAGCAGACACGGACGGCGACGGACTCCCCGACGGCTGGGAAGTCCAGTATGGACTCGATCCGCTCGACAATGGGACGGATAGCCTTCGCACCGCGAGCCCTGGCGATGGCGCTGTGCGCGAAGGAGCTGTGGGCGATCCTGACAACGACGGATACGACAATGGCACCGAGCTTGCGAATGGGACGAACCCGACTCAAGTCACCGTGATCGGCACTGGCGGCGGTGAAGGAACGATCAATATCGGGACGTTTACGGATTGGAAGCATACCGACCTGCTGGCACTCGACGAATACAACGAGGGCGGGAGCCAAGGGGCAGACGTCTACCGAACGAATGATAAAGATAACTCCCGCGATATCCTGGCTTTTTCATTCCGAGACGGTGGAGCCGTTTCGTCCAATGGCGACGGGAAGGTCTATTTCCGTATCGATTTCCTCAACCTCGTTGCCTTCGCAGAGCAAGGCGAAATCGATGCCTACATCGTCATCGACACCGGCAACCCGGCTGTGGGAGAGCGCGCACTGCCTGACAGCGTGGATATCGGAACGGATATGGGATGGGAAGTCGTCGTCGGGGCCTACTCAACAAACTCAGGCAGCGTCTCGGTCGATACCAACCGGACGACCAATACTACAACGGATGTTCAAAATCCCTACGATCCCGGATTCGGCGTTGATCGCAGGGGAATCGCAGCGAATGGCCTGAATGCCATCGCTTGGTCGAGCCGCTATGACGCGGTCGAGATCGCCGTCCAACGAGAGGCTCTCATCAACGGTGGATGGAACGGCGATCCGGCCACGCTCAACTTCCAAGTCTTCACAACTCGCGATGGGACGCAGAGCGGCGGCCTGGGCGATCTGGCGGGTCGTAATGACATCCGCGATACGATTGGCGACGACTGGCTCGTATCGGACTACTGGAAGGACCAAGACCGTATTCGCCTGACTGGGAAGCTGAGCAGCTACTTCGGACGCTCGACAACGAACGACCGCGGCAAAGCGGCCAAAGTCATGCTTCTCGCTCACGGCAACCAAGCGATCCAACCAAGTAGCACCATCCAGAATCTCGTCCATGACGGAGCCTCCTCGGCCGCAGCGGGCTATTTCCGAATGCTCCAGACACATGAAGCCTACAACGCCCCACTGACCCTCCACATCACTCCGACGCTCGCATCCGCACTCCAGTGGGCCAAGAATCCCGCTCCGGGCACTTGGCCAAACAATGACGGCCCAACATTTAACTCCCGCCTCGCGGCTCTCCGAAGCGGCAATAAGGCGCAGATCCTTGGTTCGACCTTCGCCGATCACATTCCAAAATACTTTCCGCTGGAATTCAATATTGCCAATACCAACCTCGCGAACAAATTCCTCGATGCCATCTATGGCAATGCGACGAGCACGGCGTCACGTTCGATTTTCTGGGCTCCCGAGCGGGTGTTGGACGACGAGACACTCAGCCAGATTTCGGGAATGGGTTACACCCACACATTTGCCGATCAGACCCGACACTTTGTGAAGTGGTTCGGACGCACGTCTGCACTTGGCACCGATGGGTTCCGCATCAACCAAGTCAACGGGGTCAAGGTTTTCCCGATCCATGATGTGACTTCGGAATATCTCGACCAGACGCTCGACTCGGGTTCGGCCCAGCCGATTCGAGAGCTTCTGTCAAGGCGCTCGCGGAGTGAGGTTCAGGATCAAGTTGTGGTCCTCTGGCGGGATATGAGTGACTTCTCAAGCAATACAAAGTCGGCATCGTATGATACGAATGTCCGTTGGCTTGCTGGCCGCCCGTGGATTCGCATCGTGACCGCCAACGAAATTGTTAATGGTCAGGTCTCCTACAAGGGCGCCGATGGAAACATGACTTCGGTCTGGGGCCTCAAAGACCGCGGCACCAGCTTGAATCTTGTGCAGACTGCCAAGGATTGGATCGACCATGCGACGCAAGAAAACTACGACAACTGGTTCTTCGGCTCGGCGAATGAACAGGGCCTCACTGGACGACTATTCGGAGCCGCGACGGCATTCGGCCAGGTTGGGGTCAATGGGCATTCCAACACCGTCTGGTCCAGCCTGACAGGCACTTCGCTCTCCCCGGCGCTTCGCGATCTCTCGGGAGCGGTTTTCTCCAGCGCGATGTTCCAGTCCGCATTCCACAATACGTTGAACAGCGACCTGTCGAAGTTTAGCACGGGTGCCTACCTGTATCCGGACTCGGATTCGAGCCAGACACTGGCCGACTTTGCCAAGAATTCCCAATCGCAAGCCCGGTTTGCCGCCGTCTATTCCCGAGTCCAGCAATGGACGGCCAATGCAACCTCATCGACACTGGGAGCGGAATCTCTCGACGCCGATCTCGACGGGGTGCCAGAGTATCTCCTCTTCAGCAGCCGGGTCTTTGCCCTGTTCGAGGCCAAGGGTGGGCGCATGACGTCCGCGTGGATGCGCGATCCAGATACCGGCCGGGTCTGGCAGGTGGCTGGAAATTTTGCCGCCTACAGCGGGACGGATACCGAGGATGAAGGGGCTTCGAATTTTGTCGGAGCGACGAGCGCAATCTCGGCACACCGGACAAGCGGATTCAAAGACTGGTGGACACTGGACTCGTCAAGTGTTGGAAGCAACGCAAGTGTCAATGCATCTTATACAGTCACTCCTGCCTCCAGCGGCGTCGGCTGGACGTTTACCAATGCGGGCCTCACAAAGACCATTCGCATACCGGCGGCTTGGTCGGAGCGGTTGGAAGCCACTTACCAGCTGACGGGTCTTTCGAAGGCATTCGTTCGCTTTGGCCTGTCCCCCAACCTCCTTGATCTGATGCTGCGAGGCCACTCGGGCTTGGCAAACGAGCAAGTCATCGGGAACCGAGTGAACCTCACGTCAATCAGCGGAAGCGATGTCGTCCGCGCTTATGTCGAGGGTCCTCAAATCAATCCCGCGGCCACGGATGTCGGCGTCGGCTTCACAACATTCCCGCGTCGGAATCAGGCCCAAACCCATCAAGTCGAAGTGGAATTGACAGGCGCAGGCCCGCACTTGCTCACGCTCGGATTTGATCTGGGAACGAACCTTACTAATCCTGACAGTGACAACGACGGGTTGCCTGACGCATGGGAAATGACATATCTCGGAACTCTCAACGGGACGGCCGCTAGCGATAGCGACCTAGATGGTTTGTCGAACATGCAGGAATACGTTCTTGGCTCGAATCCGAATTTGGCATCGAGTGGTCGGCCAGCGACATCCGTCGCCTCGGGTCCAGGCGGATTCGTCTTCACCTTCCCAACGATTCTCGGCAGGACCTATCAACCGCAAGTCTCTACGGATCTTTCGAACTGGTCCGCCCTCGGGTCTCCCATGGTTGGTGACGGCACCAGCCAATCCGTGACGGATCCTGTCGCCGGTTCGAAGCGGTTCTACCGCGTCCACGTTTCCATCCCATGAAGAACAATCCTTTTCTCTTTTTCCTCCTGCTGGTCATGACGCCGATGGGCCTGCTCGCGGCCCCAGGACTGGTATGGCACGAACCCGCTTATGCCCACCCGGATTTGGGTGGCACCCGGATGCGGGCTCCGCTTTACGAGGCGGAGGACAACAGCCTCGTTGTTTATCAGGGGTTCTGGAAAAATGGCGGTGCCAATGGCGACCAAAGTGGGGGAACGGTATTTTATCGCTTCCGGCCACGAGTGGGGTCCCCTACGGCATGGGTCGGAATCAACCTCGGATTTCATGCCAATGTCGGGTTGAATCAGTATTGGAAAGCAACGATTCCGACACCAACAGCGGGGCCGACTGATGTCATTGAGTATTATATTCGAGTAACGTTTACGCCGGGCGTCGGGAGCAATCCGGAGACGACCTATCTTCGCGGCGGGGATCTCCAGAATAACTTCGAGGCCACAACAAGCGAAGCGGTTGCCCAAGCTAATCCCTACTCCATCCGCAATCGTCCAGGTTGGATTTTTCATAACAATAATCGCACGATTGCAGGGGACGATATTCAAGTTCGATTGAAGACGGGCTATATTGGTCCCGATAACGATCCAACGACTTTGTGGGCATCAAATGGAGCTGTCTATTTCACGACGGATGGTAGTGCTCCGACTGGCTCGATGGGAGTCCCCTCGGGTTCCACGCAAGTCGCCCAAATGGTCTTCGATGGGATTGAAGGAGATGCGAGCGGGAATGGTAATGCCGCGTTCTGGCGCGGGACTTTGACCGGGGTATTAAGCGGCCTACCACTGGGAGGACAGGTTCGATATCGCATCGGGCTTTGGAATACGGCGACGAACGAGGAGAAGTTCGCCGACCATCTGGCCGGGACTGACAATGGCACATTTGTCTATCAGAACGGCCAGATCGGCCAACCAAACCTTACGCTGAATGGACTGAATGCGAACTACTCAACCACGAAGCTCTTTGTGGACGAGATTGCCGGGGACACAATTCCTCTGACCATTAGCTTTGCACCGGGGGAATCCAATATTACGCAAGTCGAAGTGTTTACAAATCTCAACCGACGGGATCGCGCTGATGATGATGCGAATGGGGACGGATATGATGATGGCATAGTATCGGTCGCGGGGGATACGATTTCGGCTGGCGATGACAGTCAGTATTTTAAGGCTTACGCCATGTCCAGTGCCGGAGCTGGTGTCTATACTTTAAGCCTCCCGGCAGAAAAGACCGGCGCCTACCGCCTCACCGCACGTTGGAAAGTTGCTGGCGATCCTAACTGGAGGTGGTTCTCCAATGCTGCTGCCAATCGGCGCGATCATGCAATCACCGTATCGCCGAAAGACGCGCGGGACTTGGTGATCTATGAAATCAACGTGTTGAACATTGAAGCGACCGGGGATACTTTCGAGCAACGCTCGACGATCGAGGACATGCACAATGCGCCAGGTGCCCCGCAGAATGCCAGCAATCGCTGGGATCTCGATTACCTTACTACGTTGGGAGCAAATTGCCTTTGGTTTCAGCCCATTCATCCTCCCGCTCGCGATGGGCGCGAGCCATTTGGCGGTTGGGGAAGCGGAAACCCGCCTTACGAACCGGGAAGTCCCTATGCAGTTAAGAATTTCTTTGAAGTGAGTCCCGTGATGACGAAGGACTTTGTCGGAAATCCTTTCAATAGTGCCGATTTGATCAGCCAGTCGAATCGGGATGCCGCGATGTCTGCATGGCAAAACTTTGTGGTTGCAGCGGATGCCAAGAATATCGACATCATGCTCGACGCGCCATTCAACCACACGGCATTTGATGTCGAGCTCGCACAAGCAGGCGTGGATTTGTTGCAGCCGGATGGCCAGACATGGTCGAAGACGGACGAAATCCGAAACCGTGATGCACGTTTTTTCTCGAGCAATACCAACTATGGCAATCGTGCCTCGTCTGCCGCCACGATCGCGGCTGGTCCGGACCGATTTGATTTCGGCAAGTGGCAGGATGTGAAGGATGTTTTCTTCGGACGTTATGATGCCTTGGTGGAGACGGACTCCGAACCCGAACGCTCGAGTTACACGAGCGAGGCAGACTGGTTTGACTCGTCGGATTCGGACTGGACGAACAACGATTTTGTGCAGGGCGGGCAGAATAAAAATGTGACACGCCAAGTCTGGAAATACTTTGCACGTTATGGGACCTACTGGTTGGAGAAGACCCGCCCAACGGGCCAGAATCGCAACAGTGCGACACAGCCAGGACTGAGCATTCCGCAGCGTTATGAATGGGATGGGCGTGGCATCGATGGCCTGCGCTGTGACTTCGGCCAAGGACTTCCGCCTCAGGCTTGGGAGTATATCATCAACGTAGCACGCGAGCGGAAGTGGAACTTTGTGATGATGAGCGAGTCGCTGGATGGGGGCTCCGTGACCTACCGCTCTAACCGGCACTTTGACATTCTGAACGAGAATATCGTGTTCCCATTGAAGACGGCTTCGAACAAGACGGACTATCGGAACATCTTTGAGGGCCGTCGAAATGCCTACGGGCAGGGATTGGTTCTGATCAACAATGTCTCGCATGATGAGGAGAACTACGATGATCCGTGGGAAGCCCTGATCCGTTACAGTGTCGCCAGCACGATGGATGGGGCGCCAATGATTTTTCCCGGTCAGGAACTGGGGATCTCCAAGACTTTTGGATACAATCACTATGAGGTGAACTTTGGGAAGCAGGTGCCCCACTTCAAGAGATTCAACTCGATGACGCCTGTGTGGAATGACTCGGGTTTCGGCAACGACCAGCTGTTCCCTGTTTATGCCGGAATGGGAGCAGCACGGAACTTCAGCAGGGCTCTCCGTTCGTCGAGTCGTTGGTTTATGGACGGGGACGGGAATAATGCGAAAATCCACTCGGTGGCGAAATACGAGCAGTGGGGAGCTTCGCCCAATGCACAGGATGTCGTGCTGGCCTTTGCGAACCTTGATCGAAACTCAGCGCAGGCAGATAACTTCAAGATTCCCGGAACGTTGGCAGCGGGGCTTGGTTTGAAGAATGACCGTCGCTACAACATCAAAAACATCGCGGCTTATATCAATCCGTTGATCGGAATGACAGGACGCCGGGATATCTGGCTCTGGGGCGCGGGATATACCGGGGCACAACTCCAATCGACTGGTTTTTTCCTCTCCCTTCCGCGCGTGCCGACAATGAATACGAGCGCGAACTCGACAGACGCGGCTTGGAATCAGAAGCCGTTCGAAGCTCAGTTCTTGAAGGTCTACGATGTGACGGCGTTGTCCGCACCGAGTTCCTCGCCGACGGTGTCGCCGTATGCCCTAGATGGATCGGTCACATTCACATGGCCAGGCGTTGTAGATCCTGAGGGCCTCATCCCCCGCTACCGCCTCACCGTAACTCGCAGCGACTCGGTGGTGCAGACGTTTGAGACATCTGGGACAACCTATACACTGTCAGGGCTCCCGACGGGTGTCACCGCTACAGCTGCGGTGATCACGCTGAACCCGAACAACACGACTGTGGCATCCAGTCCGACCGCCTCCAGTTCCCAGACCCTTTCCTTGGCCTCATCAGCCGACAACGACGGAGACGGTGCGACAAACGCGTCCGAGGTCGCAGCAGGCACGAATCCGCTCGATGCCTCCTCGTATTTCCGCATCACGTCAATCACACCACAAGTCGGCGGTGGCATCACCGTCACATGGGATCCAATCGTCGGGAAAACCTACACGGTCGAGTCTGCAACGAATCTTGTTTCCGGTAGCTGGACAACGCTTGCGAGCGGTCTCACAGTCGGAACGTTCACAGATACGAATCCCGGCACGGGATCAAAGTTCTACCGCGTGAAAACGCCGTGAACCGAATTTTGATCCGTTCAACAAAACGGGCTTCGACAATCCTTTGTCCCGCAATAACCTCTCGGAAAGATTCCTCCACTCCATGAACCTACGCCTGCCTCTCATCCTCCTCGGAACATCGATCACCTTCGGCTTCGCCCAATCGGAGGACCGCGTGAACATCGCTGAGGATGAGGCTGCGCATAGCGCCTACAATGGCGGATGGGACTCCGGAAAAAACGCCGGGACGGGATTTGGCGCCTGGCTCTTTCAAAAAAACGGAGGCGTCTCAAGTGATAGCCACGCAGGATATTTTATTGCCGGAGCCGCCACCCAACCGGACTTGGACAATGTGGCACCCGTTGGGAAGGCTTTTGGGATGTTTGCCAATGGCGTGGACTTTGAAGTCGCGTGCGCGTTCCGAATGTTTGATGCTCCGCTGGCCGTCGGAGACTCTTTTTCACTCCTTTTCGAATCCACTGACTTCATCAGAAAATTCGAGACGGACGATTCCCGTCCGGGTGTGATTGGCTTCTCGCTCCGAACCGGGTCTGCGGCGGAAAGCTGGGACGACTTCCAGACCGGTGCTCGATTTCAGTTCGGCTTCTACGAAGGCGAAGGGAACTACCAAGTCTATGATGGCGAGTCTGACACCGATACCGGCGTGCCAGCTGGGAGCGCGGGAGTTGCGGTCACCGTCACGCTCGTGACGGCCGACACCTACGACCTTGAGATCACATCCCTCGACACCAAGGAGACGAAGAAGCTGTCCGGACGCAAGCTCGCCGGAGATCCCGGAACTCCGATCGAGAGCTTTGCCATCTATAACCAAGATGGGGAGACGGGCGATGCCTATTTCAATGGCTTCCAAGTCTCACGCCCTTCCGGGTCATTGCCTCGCTAGCTTCAGGCGGAGGAATGCCCTCGCCAGCTTTGGAGCTAAGTTGGGTCCTTCCATAAAACGATTCCCTTCGCGATGACCACCCGCCCTTTTTGGATTCCCCTCCTCCTCGCCCTCGCTTGCTCGGCATTTGCCGAGAGCCCACAGGATTCTAAGTCAGGAAAAATCCGGATCTATCAATTCCTTCCCCGCATTTTCGGAAATACGAACGAGACAAGAAAACCCAATGGCTCCCTTGAGGAGAACGGCGCAGGAAAGTTCTCGGACCTCAACGAAACCTCGCTGGCGGCGATCCGCGAGATGGGATTCACGCACATTTGGCCAACAGGCGTTTTGCAGCAAGCGACAGCGACGGACTATTCCGGGATTGGCGAGCCAGCGGATGACCCGGATTTGCTCAAGGGCCTTGCGGGCAGTCCTTATGCTATTAAGGACTACTTCGATGTCTGCCCGGACTATGCGGAAGTTCCGGCTAACCGCCTCGATGAATTCCGCGCGATGATCGACCGCATCCACAAAGCTGGACTGAAGGTCATCATCGACTTTGTTCCAAACCATGTGGCCCGAAGCTATCACTCGACAATCCGCCCCGATCTGACCTTTGGAAGCGGGGATGATCGAACGAAGTTTTTTGCCGCGCAGAACAATTTCTTCTGGCTCACGTCTGAATCCGGTGCATCGGGGAACGGTCCGCCCCTCCGCCTTCCCACAGTCGATGCTAATGGGAATCCAACGAGTCCGACCAGCAAGGTTGCCAAGACACGCAGCGACGGGCTTTTTGCGATGGAGACGGAGCATGGCCGAGTCACCGGCAATAATCTTGCGAGCTGGGAGCCAGATGCGGGCAGTTGGTATGAGACGGTAAAGCTCAACTACGGATTCCATTATGCCGACCCGCGCAAGGAAACGCGCGCCTTCCCCCACGGTGACCATCAGGACATCCCGATTCCCGATACTTGGCGAAAAATGGACGAGATCATCAGCTACTGGCAGGGATTCGGCATAGACGGTTTTCGAGTGGACATGGCGCACATGGTCCCACCGGAGTTCTGGCGTTGGATGATTTCCCGAGCCCGCGAGCGGAATCGCGAGGTCTTCTTTGCCGCCGAAGCCTATGAGAATGATCCGGCGAAGGTGCCGTCCGGTGATCGAGCCACGGATTCTGGAAGCGTCATGGGCGATCTCCTCGCCTCGGGATTTGACGCTGTCTATGACGATGCGACCTACGACAAGCTGAAGGAGATTTATGACGGCGGGGCATGGGCAAACGACCTTGACAGACTCGGGATGGCGACGCCGGTCTTCGAAAGGTCTTTGTGCTACTCAGAGAACCATGACGAAGTCCGCTTGGCGGGCAAAAACCAGTGGGCCAACATTGGCATGGAGGTCGGACGCCCTGTTTCCGCATTGCTCTTCGCATTATCCCGGGGCCCGGCGATGCTTTACAGCGGACAGGAAGTTGGAGAGCCTGCAGAGGGAGCCGAGGGTTTTGGTGGGGATGACGCGCGGACGTCGATCTTCGACTACTGGTCGATGCCGGAGCTCGCCAAGTGGGTTAATCAAAAGACATTCGACGGCGCTCGACTATCGCCGGCTCAAACCGCGCTCCGGACTTTTTACTCCGAGCTCCTTCATCTGGTGAGCGAGCCCGCCTTCAGCCATGGCGATTTCCTTCCTCTCAATCCCTCCAATGTTGAAAATCCGGCCTACGGTCGCGTTCCGGGCGAGCAGGCCAGCGGTCATTGGGTCTACAGCTTTCTCCGGCGCGATCCCACGACCGGGCAGGCATTTCTTGTCGTGATCAATCTTCACCCGAGCCAGACATTCGGCGAAACCCACATTCTCTTTCCCGAAAAATCGATCGACTTTCTTGCCCTGGACGCCGCCACGCCCATCGAGATGACTTCAAGGCTCGGCGAGAAGGCAAAGATCCGAACATCAAGAGCCGAACTCCTCAAGACCGGATTCCCTGCCGGATCGCTCAAGCCCCTGACTCCATACTTTTTTGAAATAACACGATGAAGCAACTCCCTACATTTCTCATCACATTCGTCCTCATCCTCGCAAATGCCGGTGCCGCGGCCGAAGGTTCGCCCAAGCAGCCCTCAGGCTACTTGGGATGGATTCCCATGCAGTGCGCCGAGGCTGGACAGGTCCTCGTCCTCGACATGAATCGATTCTATAGTCCGGCACCGAACGATCGCTTCATCGTGCCGTCGAATTCCAATAGTGGATTCTCGGCTCAGTTCGACGAATCGAAGCTCGCCTTGCGAATTGCCATTGATGCGGATGCCAAGGGAATTCTTCAGATTCCGATCAAAGTCGACCATTCCGAGGCTGGCAAAAAGCGAGCCAGCGAAGCCTTGCTCGCAATCGCCATTCAACCACCGGGTGCCGTGCCCGACACCAAACTCCCACTCGTTTTTGCGGAGACTCAGACGCCGGACACTATTGTTTTCCAAGTCCGTCCTGCGGAAGGCTCCGAAGTCACGAACGTTTCAACCGTTGCTCAGCAAGCCGATGGATCCAGCCGCTCCTTGGATACCCAGCTGGTCGGCTCAACAATCAAGGTTCCCACCGCCGACCTCCCGGCGGGGTCATGGGTTCGCGTCGCTGTCGCAGATCAGGCCGGACGGGTCAGTCGCGTCGCCCGCGCTCAAGTGCGCCCGAACAACGACTTCCAGTGGCAGGATGGGATTATCTACTACGCATTCACCGACCGTTTCGTGAATGGAAACGAAGCGAACGATCGACCGGTCAAAGACCCCGCTGTCCTCCCTCAGGCAAACTACCTCGGAGGCGATTTTCAAGGCATCCAGAAGCGCATCGAGGAAGGCTATTTCAAAAAGCTTGGTGTCAACGTGCTCTGGCTGGCTCCATTAAATCGAAACCCCGATGGCGCTTGGAAGGAATACCTGTCCCCCTATCGTTCCTACACTGGCTACCATGGCTACTGGCCGATCTCCGAGTCTGAGGTGGAACCTCGGTTCGGCGGGGAAGACGGCCTCAAGAAAATGATCGGAGCCGCCAAAGAGAACGACATCAAAATCATTGCCGATCTCGTCCTCAAACACGCTCATGTTGAGAATCCACTTTGGAAGAATCATCCAGACTGGTTCGGCAAACTCGAACTTCCCGACGGACGCCAGAATCTCAGGCTCTGGGACGAGCAGCAGTTCACCACATGGTTCGAACCATGGCTCCCCGGTCTCGATTTCGACAACCCTAAGCCCGTCGCATTCCTGATTTCGAATGCTGAAAAGTGGGTTCGTGAATTCGGCCTCGACGGCTACCGACTCGATGCCGTCAAACATATCAAATACTCGTTCTGGCCAAAGTTCCGGACCGCCATGCGGGAGATGCAAAGATCCCACGACATGGAGGAAATGTATTTTGTCGGTGAGACATTCATGGACCGCCAGGGAATCATGTCATTCGTTGGTCCGAACATGCTCGATGGCCAGTTCGACTTCCCGCTCTACGACACGATTATGGACGTCTTCGCGAAGGGACAGACCGGATTTGCAGAGCTCGAACGCTCTCTCTCGGCCTCGGAGACGATCTATGGAAAGGAAACCCTCATGTCCCCGCTCATCGGAAATCATGACAAATCGCGCTTCATGGCCTTTGCCGACGGGGACCTGCCGGATCCAAAACTCGACGACGAGGAAGAGGTTGGCTGGACAAACCCTCCCTCGGTCAACAACCCGGCCGCCTACGAGAAACTCAAGCTCGCCATCGGTTTCATCCTCTCGCTCGATGGCGTTCCCATGGTCTATTACGGCGACGAAGTGGGTCTCACCGGCGCAGGAGATCCCGACAACCGGAGAATGATGCCAACCGAGGATCAACTGACGAGCGAACAACGATCCGTTCGCGAATACCTGAGCCAAGTCGCCGCGCTACGCTCGGCACATCCTGCTCTCCGATATGGAAGCCGCAGAGTCCTGATCGCCGACGATACGCGCTACGCCTTCGTGCGTCGTCATTTGGGAGACCGGGTCCTCGCCGTCTGGAATAAAGGAAACGCAGACGCTGAGTTCGATCTGGAGGTCGGATCGGAACTTCCCGACGGCACCTATACCGAGGCCCTCAGCGGTCGATCGATCGAGGTCAAATCCGGCCGCACAAAGTTTCCTCTCGGGCCCATGAAATCGGCATTCTTCGTGCC